>ERZ791618.98-NODE-98-length-48560-cov-14.375219_pt1 | contig 48560 bp, 41 predicted proteins | sample MGYA00510059_ERZ791618 | MGnify/ENA primary metagenome ERZ791618 (study PRJEB30046, sample SAMN00715159) | human gut metagenome | study: EMG produced TPA metagenomics assembly of the A metagenome-wide association study of gut microbiota in type 2...
TCCCATTTGCACAGGAAGTAATTCCAAATAAAATGTGGGATTGCAAATCATTGTCATGGAATGATTTATGTAGAACAAAATCTCCTCTATCAAGAAAGCAGATAAATCAAAATGCAAAAATTATATCCCATACACAAGAAAATCAATCACAACATAATAAGAACAAAAATAAGGGCAGATAACACTCAAAAGATGTTATCTGCCTTTGTTATTCACTTCTTAAATCATCGAACGGTTCTTGGTAGATATAGTGATTATACTCACAACATACGCAGCCGTACCAACAATGTTGTTGCCCACAAAGGCGAATATCATAACCTTGGTAACCTTCATTTAAGCTACAACTGTCACAATTATCTTTTTCATCAACAATCGTACAATAGCCGTTACCATATGGACAAGCTCTAAATACATATGGGTCATCCTTTTTCCTTTCTACAAAAACTATCTCGTCATTGCCATAATCATAAGTTATTGCAAACCTTTCAGTGCAATCTGTTCTCTGACCATTGAATATTTTTATATTATCAAATTTGTCATACAATTCTTTCCAGTTGCCATTTATAAATATTTTGTGAGTGATACCGTACATATCAACGGTGTACTCAACACCATTTTTATCAATAACGGTAAAAACCACTTTACCATTTTTAAAGTTGATGCACGCTTCACCATTCAAATATTTTGGTCTTAAATTCATTTTATCACCGCTTTCGTCTTTATATTATTATTTAAAAACATATGTGTAGGTATTCTCTGTTGTGAAAAAGCAAATATCGAAATGCTCTTCCTTTGATATTGTAACCTGAGTGGGAGTATCATTATCAATAACAATCTTTTTTGATTTACTCTGAGCATTGATAGTAAAAATCTCATTACCTACCCTATATTCTATCGTTTTTTTGCCATCATTATTTTTAACACAGTAATCGGTAATCTGTGATGTACCGGTTGGAATATCTGCGTTTTCAGTTGATTTTAATAACCCTATTACACATATTCCACACAACGTAGCAATTACTATAAAGTAAAACCCGAAGATTTCAAAGCTGAAATCAAACCAATCGATTGCACATATTACCATATATGCAATAAGAAGTATTATAACTAAAGCAAGAAAAATCCAAATCAATCTTACCACTCCTTATTAAAAAACTAAAACCATATTACGATAAACGCTTTCGCTTGCAATCAATCGCAGATTGTTAAGCAACTTTTTATATCGCTCTGTGTCATTGTTTTTGAGAGCAAGCTGACATTCAGCATTATCCTGTGCCATCATTGTAACGCAATCATCAATTATTTTATTAGCTTTGCGTGTTTCGGTGAGTATGTATTTGTAGAGATTACCTTCATTAAGCAACTTACGAAGTTCCGCAGCACGAAAATGATAAAGATAATGTGTAAGGAAACCTTCATCCCAGTACAATCTTCTCATATCATAGGTTTTATTTTCGCAGTTATAGCTGTAATAATTAAATTCCTTGTTTCCGGGTTCATCAATAGTTTCCTCAATGACATATTTCGGTATTTCAAATTCGCCGTGATTTATTTTTTTATCACTCTGAATAGAGTTATTAAATTTACAAAATTCTAAAAAAGTGTTAATTGTCATAATTATTACCTCCTAACAATTTTGGATAGTGTTTCTCTGCATCGGCTATACTCTTATACTTATCCGTTACAACCATTACGGATACTTCTTTGTAACATTAAGATTCCAGTTCCTTTTGTTCTTTCATTTTTTTGTAGCAATACAAAGTAGCTCTGCAGTCAGCTAAACTATCGTGAGCAATGTCTGTTCCCCAATCATATCCGTAATATTCTGCACATTTAGTGAGTCCTGCCCATTCGTGACAGCCATATTGCTCGCTCCATTCTCCGTATATATAAGCAAAATCCTCCATAACATCTACTATAGCAGCGTTTTCATTTTTAATCCCTATATTGGAAAGAAATCCTAAATCAAAATATACATTGAACCCTATGATAGTATGAGCAGAATTGATAATACGACTGATTTTCTGCTTCACTTCAAGAATATTCTGTGCAGTGGCAACCGTTTCGGGGGTTATGTTATTAACCGCCATAGCTTTATTCCAATTATCTGTATAAAGCGGCTTAATATAGCTGTTGAAAAGAGTGTTGCCCTGACCATCAATGATTGACACCTGTAACAGCTCATCGTCATAAGGATTAAAACCTGTTGTTTCGGTATCTATGACTATTTCGTCATAGATAATTTCGGATTTATACGGAACGCTGAAAGTCTTTTGTATAATATTCTGAGTAATTTCTTTTTTGAACAACTGTAATTCTTCTTGCTTTTTCGCCTCTTTTCGCTTTAGAAGAGCTTTTCTCTGAGCTATACGCTTACTTTTTTCGTCTGCTCGGTATTTTGCAAGCTCCTGCTCAGTCATATGTCGAACTTCCTCGTCCCACAAGTACAGCTTTTTAGACGGACAATTAGCATTAACCCATAAATACTTACCACTCTGTTCGTCAATCTTTATAAAGTGCTTTGCTTTCCATTGATTTTCAGTAATTAAAGTCCTACTTTCCGGAACACTGATATGTGTTCTGACCGTTGATTTATATTTATCCCAAACATTACTCATTATGTATGCTCCTTTCTATCGCTGTAAAACATTTCAAGAGCTTGTTCAACTATTTGTTGAATTTCCTCATTGCTAAGACCTGCAAAGTATTTCTTGTAGAGTGTTGGAGCTATAGACAACTTTTTGTCAGGCGTTTTCTTTTTGGCAGATAAAACTTTCAGCATTTCATCCCCATCAAGTACACCGTCAGCTGACAAAACTCTTAAATCTCTTGCCTGAGCTTCTGATATTTTCATCAGCATATCATTGTCAGCCGAGTTAATCTCGAATAATTCCGACTGCTCATCTGCGGTCAAATATGATAACTCTACACCTGCTCTGACGGCAAGCTGACCTTTATCAAGCCAACCGAGAATACCGTCAGATAACTTGCTTATTCGCACAAGTCTTGCAATAGTATTCCGACTTAATCCGTACTCATCTGCAACCTTTTCACGGCTGTTGCCGGAAGAAGTTTCTTCGCCGTTAAGAACACGAATTTCATTGATGATGTCATTTCTCTTTCCCTGAGAAAACATTTCAGAATATCGTCTTGCAATAATTCTTGCCTGTTCAGATACTTTGAGGTCATTGAAACCTCTCTGAATAAGGTTGCTTTCATCAACATAAGTTTGAGCTTCCTCTTCTGTGAGTTGCTCTTTAATAATGGCCGGTATGGTTTCAAGACCTGCTATTTTAGAGCAATTCCACCGGTTATGACCGATTAAGATTTCGTATGTATCTGTTCCATCAGGATTTGGTCTGCAAACAATAGGTGTCATTACTCCGTTTTTGCGGATTGATTCAACCATATCATCCCTGCGTTCGCCGTCGTAAAGAGAAAACTGATGATTGTGAAACGGTACAAGCATATCAAGCGGTATTTGCTTTATTTGATTGTTTTGCGAGAGCATAGCTTCAAAATTAAAGCCTGTCATTGTTATTCCTCCGTAATTTACGCACCGATTCTTTTCGACAATTCATCGGCACAAGCTATGTATTCCTCTCCGAGCTTACTGCCCTTAATCAAGCATAATGCTTTGTGCTGTTTTGTGCTTTCAACTGCTTGTGTAGCACGGTGTATCTGAATGCCGAAAAGAGTATCATTGTAGATGCTTTCAAGCTGTTCGACAACACGCTTGCTTGCGTTGGTACGGTCAACCATTGTCGGCAGTACGCCGAGGATCTTTAAATCCGGATTGATTGTTTCCTGTATCTGTGTAATAACTCCTGTAAGCGTTTTAAGACCGCCAAAGGCAAAATCCTGTACCTGTACGGGTATAATTACTCCTGAGCTGGCAGTCAATGCGTTCATCAGCAAAACTCCAAGTGACGGATTACAATCAATAATTACATAATCGTACTGTTTGATAATATCATTATCAAGAATACGTTTGAGTATTGTTTCCCTCGAAAGTACCCCTGCGAGGAATAAGTCTGCATTTGCAAGGTTGATGTCACAAGGAATGTAATCAAGGTGATTAACCTCGTTATGTCTGATGCAGTCTTTTATTTCAACTGCCTTACTCATACCTACCTTACCAATAAGAAGGTCGCTCATTGTTGGGTTGCAGTCTGTATTTGTAAAATCAGCATATTTTGACAAGTCAGCCTGTGGGTCAAAGTCTATTGCAAGCACTTTGTTGTTTTTGAGGGCGAGAGCGGTTGCTATATTAAAAGCTGTTGTTGTCTTACCGACTCCGCCCTTCTGATTAGCTATTGAAATGATTTTGCACATAATTTATATCGCTCCTTAAAACGGTAAATCTTCGTCAGCACACAGTGCATCGTGTATCATCTGATACTCTTCCTGTTTCTTGTGGTCAGGGTCAAGCTTCGGTATTGTTTCGCTTTTGTCAACTCCTTTTTTGGTGTAACCGAGATAGTCAACTTGTTCAACAATGACTTCTACAATATTTCTGACAATATTCTCTTTGTCGATGTAGCTCCTCGTTTTAAGGTATCCTGAAACAGCAATCAAATCACCTTTGCCTTTATATTTGCAAAGATTTTCAGCCGTCTTGTTCCAAAAGACAAGGTGCAAATACTCTGCTTCATTACTGTAAATACTGTTTACAGCTAACACTACATTGCACAGAGCTTTGTTTGTTTTCTTTGTGTATTTGAGTTCAGGGTCGGCGGTAAGTCTGCCGATAAGTTTTACTTCATTGCGAATCATAATTTTAACTCCTTTAAAAATATTTGTATTTTGCAACTTATGCCCCGTTGGGGCACAAGTTAATTTTTAATTACTTTGTCATATAAGACAGCTCTTTTTACGAGCTTTTCCGATGTAATCCTCATAAAAAATTTAACCGCATCGGCTGATTTTTCAAATTCATCGGTGTGATTTTCTCCCTCAAGGTCGATATATTCAACTACTCTTACTGTTTTCATCTTTGTTTTACCTCCTTAACTTTTCACACTTGAAATCATTTCCTAAACTATTTCTGATTATATTATACTTCATTTAGGGGGTAATGTCAAGTGTAATTTCAAATTTTTTGTTCAAAAACGGCATTTTTTTCAATTTGTATTGACAATTCGTTTATACTTGATAAAATAATAGTAGTAGCAAAAGTATAGCGAAAGGGATTGGTCTGATGGTTACAATTAAAGAATTTACCTGCGAACGATGTGGAAATAAATTTGAAACCACCGCTAAACACGCTAAATATTGTCCTGAGTGCAGAGAAATAAAGAAGCTCGAACGGATTCAGGCACACAAGGAAAAACAAAAAGCAGGAACGGCACGAAGAGTCGGCACGGAACAGATATGCCCGAACTGCGGAAAATCCTTTATTTTAAAATCCGGCAGTCAGAAAATCTGTGAGGAATGTGCAAAGAAGAGAGTTTATCCTAAAAATTCTACGGTAAAGCCGAAGGACTTATATGACATAATCCATATTTATGTGCCGAAGGGCGAAAAGGAAAAATTGCAGAATTGGGTCAAAGACAAAGGGTTAAATCTTAACAAGGCATATAATTATGCAATGCAATTATTTATGGAAGAGATTGACCGTGAAGAAGAAAAATATAAATAATAATTATTCCAAGCTTTTATTTTGTGACCTGTCATTGTTTCTGAGATAATCGTTAATGCTTTGACGGGCATATTCAATCTTTTTAAGCTCATCAATAATTGCCTTGTAATCTTCATTCATCTGCTGAACATCGGAAGTTAATTTTTTTCGTTTTTCTTCAAGAGTTGAAATTGTCGGCAATCTTCTGTCGGGATACAAACTTAATAATTTAGCAACTGCATCATCGTACTTATCAAGTGCGGTGATGTTTTCTTTTTTGTATTGTTTTTGTTTTTTGGCAGTCATCAGATTTTTGTGATAAGGCTTGTACTTCTCATATGTCCTTATGAGCTTTATTACATCTGCAATATCGTTAATTTGGTTTTGAGTTCTGTTAAGTTTGGAAACAATAACCATTCTGTCATTGTATTTTTCTGCAGCTCTGTTTTCTATATCCGACTCACTTCTCATATTGTTTTCAGACAAAAAATTTATGAGCTTTGAAACCTCCTGCATATTCTTAATGTTCGCCCAATGCAATAATCCTTTGGAAGTCTGAAATACATCTGTGCTTGTATCAATAATTCGGGTTCTGTATGTTTTTCCGCTTTTACCAGTTTTTAAGAATTGATACTGCTCGATGCGTTTGCGTAATTGAGGTTCGTCATAATACCAACCAAGAGTGCGACCTCTTGAAAAACGCTGTTGTCCCTGCAAGCGAAATTTTATCTTTATGACATTTTCGGGAGTATAAATACACTCAACATTTTTCTTTTTAAGCTGTTCTAAAAAATCTTCAAAAGATGTCGATTGCATTATTGTTTCATCAATCACACATCTTAATTTTGACTTCCAAGATTTACCCAAATAATCCTGTTGCCATTCGTAGTAACATTTGCCCGGATTGATAGGTTTTTCAATTACGGATAAATTGTATTCTCTGCATACATCATCATTTATTTCACGGAGTTTTTTCCAAGACTTACCGCCACGATTTTGCTGCCATTCAAAAGTACGGAAATTTTCAAAATCAATATTATTAAAAATTATGTGGTTGTGTATGTTGTCCTTATCCGTATGTGTCGCTACAATGTACTGATATTGATTCTTAAGCAATCGTTCGGCGGTTTTTATTCCAATTTCAAGTGCTTGTTCAGGTGTAACTTCCTGTCCTTTAAACGATTGCTTAATATGTTGAGCGAGAACATCACCTTTGCCTGTTCCAAATTCTCTGATTGCCAAAAATTCCTGTTCTGCCGATTTGCCATCCTCGGTACAACCGTAGCAGTACACATATTTTTGATTTACCGTTTTTTCGGGATTGAGAATGTAGTCAATTGCTACAGAGAGCGTAGTTTTGACTGAACCGAGTTTAGTAATTGCCATATTTCTTTTTGCACCTTCTTTATGTATTCGATGTCCTCATCGTAAAAGCGATTTGTTGAATTTACTCGTTTTGCAATCTGATTTATGTTTGTTCCTATTGCAGTAATGTTTTTTCGTAAATGGTCAAATTCTGAAAAATTCACATTGATGATAAATCCTTTTATTGCCTGTTTACGCAAATACGAACTTAGCGATTTTTCATTGGTGAGCGAAGCTCGTTTTTCTATAATTTTCAATTCTTCTTCAGAAACTCTTACGCTGATTCTGATAGTTTTGTTTTCAATGTTTTTCATAAAAAATGCCTTTCCTTAAAATTTTAATTTTTTAAAAAACGGGGTTTTAGGGGTATCCCTTAACAAGCAATTTTTCAAATTTTACGGATTTGAAAAATTAGCGGTTTGTGTCGAAATGTCCGACACACCGCAGTGCTTGCTATTAGACCTGCGGGGGTATTTTCCCTCTAAATGAAAATTGCAAAAATACCCTCTATATATATTCCGTAATTTTTGCAATTTCGCACCCCTGCTTTTAAAAAAATTTTTCATTTTTTTAAATTTTTCTGATTTTATGACAGAGTAAAATTAAAAAAAGATTTTTCTTGCAGAAGAAAAATCTTGAAAATGCTAATATGTTGTGATAATATATTTATATCAATAGTTGTCTGTTCAGTCGTTAAAAGAACGGAGTGTTTTTTTAATGACGATGAACAGCACGCACCTTGAAAACACAAAAAATTTAAAAAGTGATAATCAGCTCATTTTGCTTAAAGCTTATAAGAGAAAAACTGCCCGACAGGAAAAATGGATGTTTGTCGAAAAAGCTTATGATAAGAACAAACGCAAAAAGCGAATTGAGTCGCTGAGTGATTATAATGATAAGTCGGATGTATATATTGATACTGAATCTGACATAGTGAAAACTTTATCAGCTCAGGAGTTGCACAAAAGCTTGCTTATGGCTTTAGCCACCTTGACCGACCTTGAAAGACTGATTATTGATGAGGTGTTTTTTTCTCCTGATAAACGCCCCTCGCTTGAAGAGCTTGGAAACAAGCATAATATTTCAAGACAGGCTTATTCTCGTAGGCTCAACCGCACATTGCACAAGTTACGCATATTAATAGAGCAATATATCACAGAATATTAAAAACTTTTAAATTTTTTAATATTTTTTTGGTTTTTAGGGGTGCGAAAACCCGTTTTTTACGGAATATATATAGAGGAAAAAATCCTCACGAAGTCTTGACTTGATTTTGCAAGGTGGTATTATGGAGGTAAATCAATTGTTGCCTGCGTAAAAGGAGAATAACAGATATGCAGGAAAACAAACAAAATTTACGATTTACAGCCCTGTATTGCCGCCTATCGTCTGATGACGAGTTAAAAGGCGACAGCAACAGTATTATACATCAAAAGCAAATCCTTCAGGACTATGCACTTAAACACAGCTTGACGCCGACAGAGATTTATGTTGACGATGGCTTTACGGGAACAAATTTTGACAGACCGGATTTTAAAAGACTTCTTTCCGATGTTGAAAACGATTTAGTCAAAACAGTTATAGTAAAGGACTTATCAAGATTTGGAAGAAACTATCTTAAGGTTGGGTACTACACAGAAGTATTATTCCCGGAAAAAGGTGTCCGCTTTATTTCTATTGCAGACAACCTTGACACATCGGTCAATGATGAATTAAACGATTTTATCCCATTTAAAAACATTATGAATGAATGGTATGCCAAAGATTTGTCAAGGAAGCAAAGAGCTGTAGTTAAGAGCAAAGGCAACTCAGGTAAACGATTGGCAACTCGTCCGCTTTACGGTTACAAAAAAGCCGAAAACGGCGATTGGTTAATTGATGAGCCGACAGCTGCCGTTGTGCAAAAAATATTTGACTTGTACCTAAAAGGTTACGGTCCGGCAAGTATTGCAAATTATCTTTTTGCGAATAAAGTTAAAATACCATCGACAATTGGATTGCCAAAACTCAATCCGGAGCAAAATCCATATCGTTGGTCTAAAGATACCGTTGCAAAAATTTTGACTTGTCAAGATTACTGCGGCGATATGATTAACTTCAAGCGTTCGGATGTTGACAGTCTTGTAATATTTCCTGACAGACAAGAGCCGATTATAAGTCGAGAGATTTTTGCTGAAGCACAGAAATTACGATTAGACAGAAAACCAGTTAGACACGATTACAGCGAACTGGTGCTTTTTTCTGACTTGTTATTATGTGCCGACTGTAAAAGTCGAATGTATGCACAACGCCGTTACCACGGAACAACTTCTTATTCTTGTTCAAAAGCAAGAAAAACGCAAGGTTGCACCTCGCACTATATCAACGAAATCAAACTTATTGATTGTGTCAAAAGCGACATTAACAAGCTCATTAAAAACAAAGGGATTGTTATAAAATTCGCAAAAGAGAAAATGCACATTGACACCAAAACGGCACAATGTGCAAATTCTCAAAATCTTAAAAATGCAAAAAAACGCATTTTGCAAATTGACACAATTCTCAAAAATTTGTATGAGGATAAAGTGCTTGGAAACATAAATCTCGCAACTTTCAAAAAGTTGGAATCTGATTATTTACGAGAGCAAGCAGAAGTCAATAAAGTCATTTTTGAGCAATCTAAAATTAAGGTTAATCTTGAAAATCGCTCTAAATCAATTTGTGGATTTTTGAAAAAACTCGAATCTTATAATAATCCCGTTTCAGAGTTATCAAGAGATTTGTTGATTGACTTAATTGACAAAATTGAGATTTGCGAAGCTACGAAAAACGGTAACGAACGCAGTCAACAAGTACATATTTATTACAAAGAGATTGGCAAAATCAACCTTGAGTAAATTTTGTACCCAAACAGTAACGCCCTATAGGTCGTTACGCTGAGGGTACAAAATTAAATACTCATACAACTAAAGTCAATCTCGAAAGAGATTGGCTTTTTTTATTTGGCAAAAGCGATTGAGCAGGCAACGATTGATATTTGAGTAAAACAAAGGATGAGATTAAATGGAAAACATATATCTACCAAAGGAATTATTTACTGATGAATTCAAAAATTTCTCTAATCAGACAAAGCTTTTATTTTCAATGTTGCTCACTGACTCCGCTATGTTATCGACTGCAATATCTGTAGACGACATTATATCCGTTGCTCAACTGATTAACATTCTCGGCGAAAACCGACTGATTACTCTCAAAGGCGGACTTTCGGAAGAAATTTGTGAGAGGAGTGTGTCGTAATATGTTTGATTATTTTTACGGTAATGAAACGGAACAATATCACTATTATTCCGTTCCGAAGCTCCTGTTTACCGATGACAAATTCAAAGGCTTATCCTGTCAAGCTAAACTCCTCTATGGATTTTTGCTCGACAGAACAGCATTATCGGTTGAAAACAAATGGTTCGACAAGCAGGGTCGTACCTATGTGTACTATAAGCAATCAGATGCACAGAACAATCTCAACATCGGTAAAAACAAAGCAACAGCTATTTTTACCGAGCTTGAAAACATAGGTCTTATTATTCGACAAAGGCAAGGGCAAGGTAAGCCAACAAAAATATTCGTGATGAATTTCACAAAATTTATCGGTAAGCAACGGGATACCGCAAGTAAAGAGAATGGAAAAGCAATATCTCAGACTCCCGAAAACAGGGAGTCTGAAAATGCAGGCAGGGAATCAAGACTCCCGAAAACAGGGAGTCTAAACTCCACGAAAGAGGGAGTCAAGACTCCCAAAAATCGGGAACATAATAAACCTGAGATAAATAAACCTAATGGAAGGTATATCTATCCATCTATCTCTCTACATAATACAGACAACAGGGAGTCTGATAGGGATTCTGACGGACGGATAGACGGAAATCCCCAAAACTCCGAAATCTTAATTTATCAAAATGCCATTGCAGAAGTGAAACTGCAAATTGAATATATGTACTTAATCGAAAATCATCAACACGAAAGTGCCTTTCTTGACTTAATCGTAAACCTGATGGCAGAAGTGTATGGATTGGCAAAAACCAATCCGTCATCATCTGTCCCAATCAACGGTATCAACAAATCAATTGAGTTAGTTGCCGACCAATTGAAAAAAATAGATTCGGAACACATTGAGTATCTTATTGACAAAATCGGCAGTTTAGCAAAAACTAAGCGAATTAAAAATTCGAGAAACTACTTTCTGAGCTGTTTGTACAACGCTCCGACAACAATGGAGCTTGATACCGACCTGCAAGTCGCTTATGACCTGCACAACAGCAGATAAAAACAAACTTGTGCCCCAACGGGGCAGAAGTTGAAAGGAGAAAACAAAATGACAATCATAAGTCAAGACTACGAGCTTATCAACTTCGATAAACTCGCTAAAGTGACAATGTACGAAGGCGAAGTTGACGGAACAACGGTGTATGCCATCGTTGGATTTGAATCGGCATCATCAGATGATGCTGAGATTAGCGGCGACAGCGATACTGTTCTCGGCATTTATAACAATACGACTGAGTGCGAAAATGTACTGCTTGCTCTCATTGAAACGCTCAAAGCCGGGAAAACGGTCTTTCAGATGCCCGAACCGGTCATTGAGTCAAAGGAAGTGACTGCTTAATGTCACAGATTATGGATTTTTTGGTGCAGACAAGCTGCGTATCAAGCGACTTGCTCAAAGAGATAATGCGTGATTACTTATCAGGCAAAAAACAAAAATCCGGTCTTAAGAGTTTCAACAAGCTTGCAAAAACAGGTGTTCTTGAAAGTATAGAAATTACCGATAACAACATCAAGGATTTTTTATCGACTGCGAAAAAGTACGATATTGACTTTGCACTTAAACGGGACAAGTCAGCATCACCGCCTACATATCACATATTTTTTCAGTCGGGTAAAGAAGAAAATTTTCAGAAAGCCTTTAAGGAATACGCCTTTGGTACTTCAAAAAAACTTGATAAAAAATCTGTCACTCAGGTTGTAAACCGAGAACAGATTAAGCAAAATGCAAAAGTCATATCCGAAAAGCAAGCTGCTGTTGACAAAGAAAAATCTCACAACAAGTCAAATTTAGGACGGTGATGTCGGTGCGTGTAGATACGGATATAATAAAAAAAGCAATCATTTTCATTTTGCCTTGCCTGCTGTTTTTTTGGGTTGGTGACAAAATTTGCTGTGCATACCGTACCGTCAGCGTAGTAGGAAATATTAGCGTTAAGGCAATGCCTTTTTTTACAAATCTCGGCAACGCTTTGACAAATCCTCTTCCCTCTCTTCATCCGCTTGACGCATTTGTCGGCTTTATGACTGCTGTCATTGCAAAACTTGTACTTGAATACAAGCGTAAGCACCGAAAAAAATATGCCGAGGACAAGGAGTACGGTTCAGCTCGTTGGGGTAATGCCAAAGATATTGAGCCGTATATGGACAGGCAGAATTTCGATAACAATGTGCTTCTCACGCAAACCGAACGCATTACGATGGGTAAGCCCTCAAATGTCAAGTATGCACGAAATCAGAATGTACTTGTTGTCGGCGGTTCAGGTTCGGGTAAAACACGCTTTTATGTCAAGCCGAATCTTATGCAAATGCACTCAAGCTATGTTGTAACAGACCCTAAAGGAACGGTTCTTGTTGAGTGCGGCAAAATGCTCCAAAAAGGAAAGCCGGTTGTTAAAAACGGAAAAATCATCGGATATACACCGTACAGCATCAGAGTTTTTAATACAATTGATTTTTCAAAATCAATGCACTACAACCCGTTTGCATATATTCGTCCCGAAAGCCGTGAGCAGGATATTCTCCGCACGGTTGAGGTACTTATCACAAACACAACGGGCGACCAAAAAGGCGGAGATGAATTTTGGGTCAAAGCGGAGAAGCTGTTATACACCTCATACATAGCACTCATCATTACGATGTGTCCGGAAGAAGAGTGGAACTTTGAAACACTGATTGATTTTGTAAACGCTTCGGAGTGCCGTGAAGATGACGAAAGCTTCAAAAACGCTATTGATTGGGCATTTTACTACCTTGAACGGTGGATTGAAAACGCTTGGGAGCAAGACGAACAATTTTCAGAGGAAAATGAAAATTATGCCGAACTCAAAGACGCAGAGGTTGACGATTGGAGAGCTTCTCTTGGTAGGTTTGCAGTCAGACAGTATAAGGCTTATAAACTTGCCGCAGGAAAAACTGCAAAATCAATCTTGATAAGCTGTGCCACAAGATTGGCTCCGTTTTCAATTGACAAGGTGCTTGAAATCACAAGCTACGATGAAATGCACCTTGACACAATCGGCGATAAGCTGACAGCTCTGTTCATCATAATTTCCGACACGGACGACACCTTCAATTTTCTCGTTGCGATGATGTACTCGCAGTTATTTAACTTACTGTGTACAAAGGCTGACAATAATCCTAACGGTTCGGGACGATTGAAATATCCCGTGCGTTGTCTGATAGACGAATTTGCAAATATCAAGCAGATACCTCAGTTTGAAAAGATTATTTCGGTAATCAGAAGCCGTGGAATATCTGCAAGTATCATTTTGCAGACCAAATCTCAGCTCAAGTCCTTGTATAAAGACAATGCAGAAACAATTGAAGGTAACTGTGATTCACTCTTGTTTCTCGGCGGAAAAGAGAAAACCACGCTCAAGGATATATCCGAATCTCTCGGTAAGGAAACGATTTATATGTTCAATACTTCCCGAAGTAGAGGTACGCAGGAAAGCTACGGAGTAAATTTTCAAAAACTCGGCAAAGAGCTGATGTCGCAGGACGAATTGAGTGTTATGGACAACTCTCAATGTATTCTGCAAATTCGTGGTTTGCACCCGTTTATGTCGAAGAAATTTGACATAACAAAACACAAGAATTACGGCAAGCTGTTTGACAGCAACAAGAAAAATTATTTTGATGTTGCAAGGTTTGTTAAGAGCCGTCAAAAAAATGCTGCTGTTTTACAAAATACACAATATACCGAATATCGGTAAATAAATACATAAAGGAGCTAAACCTATGAACTTTTTATCAAAAACAGAGCCTAACAAGCTCTCAAGAAGATGTAAGAAATCCAAAAAGGCTGTTGCCGTGCTTACAGCAATCGCATCAATTGCCGCAATGAGCTGTATGTCCTGCTTTGCCGCAGTAAATGCGTCATCTTTTATCAGCACAGCTCAGACTGTACTCACAGCCGTTATCTGTCTTATCGGTGCCGGTCTTGCCGTGTGGGGCATTATTAACTTGCTTGAAGGCTACGGCAACGATAACCCCGGAGCAAAATCACAGGGTATGAAGCAGCTTATGGCAGGTATTGCACTTATTGCTGCCGGCGTACTTCTCGTGCCGGTACTCGGTCAGATGATGAATCAGGCTCAGAGTAAATAATGAGAGTAAGCAAAAATAAACTTGTGCCCCGTTGGGGCATAAGTCGGAAAGAGGGCGATTGTCTGGATTGTTGAGGACTTTATGAACGCTCTCGAAAATTGGTTCAAGGAAATCCTTTCGGGAGCTATTGAAGGCTGTCTTAATACAGTCAACGATATGCTGTCGGGTGCACTCAATAACAACGATAATACCGGATTAAACGGAATATTTTCTCAGTTTCTCGGTGACCCGACAACCTTTACAGGTACTGCCGGTTCGGGCGGTACAAGCATTTGGACAACGATTGAAAAGCTGTCGAACGATGTAATCGTACCGATAGGTGCGTTTATGTTGATGATTGTTGTGTGCTATGAGCTTTTTTCAATGGTTGTTGAGGGCAATAATTTCAGAGATTTTGATGATTCAATTTTTATTCGTTGGATATTAAAATCGTTCTGCGGAATATTACTCGTAAGCAATGTCTTTTACATAGCAACCGGTATTTTCGTTTTCGGCACGGATGCCGTCAATTCGGGGCTTAATACGCTGTTTGGCACAGGCAAATTTATTTCGGCTGATGTTGTTAATTCGTCCGGTTTTCATCAAGCTCTGATGTCGCAGGATATAGGTACGCTGATAACTACGCTGATTATTGCTTTTGTTATCATCATCGTTTCGTTTGTTCTGTTGGCGGCAATTGTAATTGTGCTTGCATCAAGGATTATTGATGTGTATATGATGCTCTCAATATCACCTATTCCTATGGCGACGATGATGAACAAGGATTGGGGCGATATAGGCAAGAATTGGCTAAGAAATCTACTTGCTCTTGCTTTTCAGGGATTCTTTATCGTTGTCGCACTTGCGATTTTCAAGACTTTATTCAACAATACGCTGAAGAATATGATGAGCGGACAGGATGTTGTAATGACAATGGCTACCTTGCTCGGCTTTGTTGTTGCATTTATCTTCACAATGTTCAGAACATCAAGCATTTCAAAGTCTGCCTTTGCGGCACACTAATCCAAATTCACTAACTTGTGCCCCATCGGGGCACAAGTTAAAAGGAGTTTTTTATGCAACAAAATTTCGTTAAGATACCAAAAGACTTGTCTTTAATCAAGCAAAAATTTATTTTTGGTTTGACAAAACGACAGGCAATTTGCTTTGGTATCGGTCTTGCAATGGGTATTCCTGCATTTTTCATAATTAAGACGGTAACAAGCAACATTACCGTAGCTGTCATAGCTCTCGGAATCTTTGCTTTTCCGGGCATCGCCTGCGGTTTGTTCACCAAAAACGGTATGTACTTGGAGGAGTATCTCAAGTTGCTTATCTCGTTTATGAGAAAACCGAGAGTCAGAACATATCAGACTAAATCTCCGATGGCAATGATTCTGAACCAAATCGAATACAGCAAATTAAAACGCAAACTCATTGCCGCCGGGGTTGATATATCAGAGTTTAATAATACGAAGAAGGTGAGCATTTTTGACAAACTCAAAATCAAAAAACAGTAAAAATCAAAAAAACACCTTAACAAAGGAAGAAATACAGTCGATTAAGGCACGGATGGCAAGGCTTAAAAAAGAAAATGAAGAAGATTCCTCATCTACTCAGGCTATTCTGCCGTACAAAACAATGTTTCCTGACGGCACCTGTCACATCGGCGGTCAAAAATATTCGCAGACAGTTGAATTTTATGATACCAATTATCAGCTTGCAACATATGAAGAAAAGGACAGTAAATTTTCGGCTTGGTGTGATATTCTGAATTATTTCGATGAAACTATTGAATTTCAGGACACCTATGAAAATCAGGTTATAGACAAGGAGTCAATGATTCAGTATGTGCAGATTGATTCCGTTGACGATGATTTTAACGATGTTCGTAAGGAATATTCGGATATTAGAGTTAATAATTTGCTCGGCGGTAAAAACGGCAGAAGCGTTAAGAAATATCTGACTTTTACAACCGAAGCGAAAAATATTCGTGAAGCAAGAGCAAAATTAAGTACGGTATCACAGGAAATTATAAGATTGTTTGGCGATATGAAGGTACGCTCAAAAAAGCTGAACGGAGAGCAACGATTGGAATCAATGTACCAATCACTCAACCCGTTTACAACTCAGCCGTTTTTGTTCGATTGGGAGCTTGTTAAAAAAGGATATAACACCAAAGACTTTATTGCCCCTGCATCCGTTAAGTTCACCGGAAAAAACAAGTTTGAAATTAACAACGCTTACGGTTGCGTTACCTCAATTAACATTCTTGCCGGCGAATTATCTGACGGTATCATCTCAGATTTTCTTGATAACACCGAGGGTCTTGCTTCTCTAAATTTTCATATCAAGCCCTTTGACCAATTAAAGGCGTTAAAATACATTCGTGGAAAACTGTCTGATGTTCAGAAGATGAAAATTGACGAGCAAAAAAAGGCTTTTCAAAGCGGCTACGATTCAGATATTTTGCCCGAAAGCATACAGATATATCTTGAAGAATTACAGGGAATGCTTGAGGAGCTTAACAGCAAGAACGAACGACTTTTTGAGATTACAGTCACAATTCGTAATTATTCAATGACCAAAAATCAAGCTTCGTTACAGCTTGAAACTCTGTCAAGAATAACGCAAAAAAATAACTGCAAGCTCATATCTCTTGATTATCTTCAGGAACAGGCATTAGCTTCATCTCTGCCGCTCGGTTATAATGCTGTACCGATTGTGCGTGACCTTCCTACAAGCTCGGTTGCCGTTTTCATTCCATTCTCTACACAGGAGATTTTTCAACAGGGAGGCTGTTATTACGGACTTAATCAAGTCACAAAAAATATGATTTTAGCCGACAGGCTCAAACTTAAAAACCCTAACGGTCTGTTTCTCGGTACACCGGGTTCAGGCAAATCGTTCTCGGTTAAGCGTGAGTTGACCGATGTGTTTCTTACAAGGAATGATGATATTCTCATCACCGACCCTGAAGGCGAATATTATCCACTCGTTGAACATCTTGACGGTCAGGTTGTAAAAATATCTACCAACAGTCCTCATCACATAAATCCGCTTGACATCAATCTGATTGACGATATGGAGGGAGAAAATCCAATCTCCACAAAATCGGATTTTCTCATTTCTCTGTGTGAGCTTGTTGTGGCTGATAAGTACGGATTAACCTCGGAGGAGCGTTCGGCGATTGATAAATGTACAAGGCGATTGTACAACGATTATCTGATGAATAATCCGACAAAGGACAATATGCCGACACTCGCAGACCTTAACAAGGAATTTACTGCACCCGATGTTATAAATGTGTTAAGCAGGGTACATAACTCGCTCGAAATGTATGTAACGGGTTCTCATAATGTATTTTCATACCGCACCAACATTGACATCAGTAACAGACTTGTCTGCTTTGACATTAAAGAGCTCGGCAGTCAGCTTAAAAAGATTGCTATGCTCATTATTCAGGATCAGGTATGGAGCAGAGTGGCTCAGAACAGAGGTAAAAAGACAACACGCTACTATATTGACGAATTTCACTTGCTTTTGCGTGAAGAACAGACTGCTAAATATTCTGTTGAAATGTGGAAGCGTTTCCGTAAGTGGGGCGGTGTGCCGACAGGAATTACGCAAAATGTTAAAGACTTGCTCTCATCACCGGAAATCGAAAATATTCTTGATAACTCCGACTTCATCTATATGCTGAATCAGAGTGACGGTGACAGACAGATTTTACAACAAAAGCTTGAAATTTCAGACGCACAAATCAAGTATGTTAAAGGTTCAAAACCCGGTCACGGTCTTGTGTTCTACGGAGATACAATTCTGCCGTTTGAAGATGAATGTCCGGAAGATACTCTTATGTTCCAATTGCTGAACACAGATCCAACCAAGCGAAAAAAGGCATTAAAACCGCCTAAGGAAAAGACGAAATAGTGAGGTGATGGTATGGGCTTGACCGGTAAAGAATTTCATTTAAAACTTGAGCGAAAGCCCGGTCGCTTAATCAAAACACATCATACTCATCTAAAAATAGTCAGAGCTGATGCTCCTGCGTTCAAACAGCGTGGATTGTTGCATAAAATTGATGATTTACCTCGAAGAATTGAGGGTGACAAACCTCCTCTGATTACAAAACGCATTAACAATATGCGTCCGAAAAGTACATTCGGCAAGAGTGCAAAGGTTTCCTTAAAGGCTGTAAATAAAGCCCGTAAATTCACTACATCAGCTGCGTGGAGAACGGCACTTGCTTCTGAAACAGTTGCTCTGACCGCTAAGGATTTAGCTCAGAATAAATTTGAGCAAAAATTAAGATACAATGCAGATACGATTGATACCGGCAAGGCTGTTCTTGCTTCCGTAACCACAGTAAGAACGCTTAACAATATTCGTAAGACTCTAATATCCCATCATACTCAAAAAAAGGAATTCAAGGGATATAAGCTTGCCGCAAAGTCGAATAAGCTGAAATATAAATCCGCTAAGCGTAAATTTAAGACTCAGAAAAAGGATTATAAATCAGCTGTTTCGGCTCGAAAACTAAAGCTGAAAAAAGTTTCACGAAGCTTTAAGCGTACAACGGTTATCAAAGGTAAATCATCAGGCAAATTCATTGTTATTAAGAAAAAAGTCAAGATTACCCGTAAGGTCGGCAAAAGGAAAAAACTGCTAAAAAAAGAATTAAAGCTAAATAAAAAGCTCAGTAAAATTCCGAAAAAGCAGTTTAAAAATAATAAAAAGCTCAAAAAGCTGACAAAGCCGAAAAGCCTTGTGCGTATGGCGGTGGGCGGTATGGTTAAAGGCGGAATATACCGTTTCAGCAATCGAATTGCTCAGGAAGCTCAGGATAACGATTTTGTCAAAGCCGGACAAAAAGTTGTCAATATGGCAAAACAGGGTAATCAGGTAAAAAAATCTGTTAAAGCCCATAAAATCAATAAATCCCAAAAACGCACACCAAAGCTCAATAAAAAGCAAAACAAACTTAAACAACGGCAGAGCAAACTGCAAAGGCAGCAACAAATCAAAAAACGCAACAAAAAACCCAAACCAAAAACAAAGCCTAAAACCTCTCAAAAGGTAGCTGAAATTGCAAAGAAGTTTGTAGGCTTCATATTTAAGTTTTTTGCGGCGGTTGCAGCTCCTCTGTTGATTGTGATTTTTTTCTTTACTTTAATTTTGATGATTTTCGGCGGAGGAGCTTCAAAAAACTCTGCCATTCTCGGCACTTATTACTGCAATGATTACGATATGTCGAGAGCAATTGAATCGTACACTAATATTGCTTATGAGTATAATAGCAACCTCATTCGTTGCAAAAGCAAAAACGAATGGCGTCAGGGGCTTAAAAGCCTTAAAGTCAATACGGACAGTATGGACGATACACCAACTAAATATTATTACGGCAAAAATATCATTCAGAACTACGAACCTGTGTATGACTTTGATGCAAACAAACTAATTGCTTTTATGTGTGCCTATACTTATGATTTTACCGATGCGGACGATAAAGAGCAAAGTTGGAGTTATGATGATGACAAGTTTGATGATATTCTGCAAGACCTTTTCGATAAGGAATACAGCTTTAAGTACAAGTACATTAATGGTTCGTATTGGCAGGAATTGGGTAGCTACGACGCTTATCCCGGTTACGCATCGGACGAATACTATTACAGTAAAAGTTCCGGCTCTATCATCGACAATGGTAAAACCTATGGTTATATTGATTTTGGTTCTTGTGGAGTACCGTCAGCATTAACTTCTTACCACAAAAGTAAAAAAGTGTATTTTAATTTATCAACCGGCGAAATACTCAATGTCAATAAAAGCTATGCTAAAACCGGATACTATTTTCAAAATTGTAATCAGCAAGTTGTGGATTCTATGGGTGGCATCATTCCTTCTTTTTATAGTCTCATCAAAAAAAATAATGAAAAATTTTGGGGTTGGCGAGGTTCAGGCACAAAGGTGTATCGCAAAACGCAGCTTACTATCAATGGTCAAGATTTTAATTGGGCAATATCTTCAGACGATGTTAAAACGAGATTTGGCGAAAATGGTAAGCAAGCTGTCAGATTTTACAAGCGTGATACCTATATTACCGATTGCAGTCTTTACACTAATGTCAAACAAGTCAGAAGCTTTGATGACGCAATTTATGCAGTCTTAAACTCCAAAAGTCAAAGTCTGTATTCTTCTCAAACAAAAATCAAAGAGGATTATGCACAGCGTAAGCAGTATTATCAAATATTATCCTGTCAGGAAAAGGACGATGACGGTAATACAGCCACAACATACGGCTTACATCAATCATTTGAGTGTAATCCTCTTCCCGGAAATTTTGTTAATACGAAAATATATAACAATTTTGGTTACGATGTTGTAAGTTGGTATTCTCGCCATTGTCAAAATACTATGCACTATGGCACAGACTTTTCGGCAAGTAAGGGTACTAATGTTTACTCTCTGATAGACGGCAAGGTGGAAAGCATTGACACTTCAAATCATACTGTTGTTATAATCACGGAAAAGGACAGAAACATATGGTATGAAAACGATACTGCCCGAACCTTTAAACTTACATACGGCAATATCACACCTAAATCAGGTTTAAAAAAAGACAGCAAAGTTAAACTTGGTGAATATATCGGTAAAGTTGATGACTACAAGCATTGTGACGGTAATGATACTAAAGCTAATCAAAATTATCTGCACCTCGGTGTGCAAATAAAATACAGCTTGATATGGCACGATGTTGACCCGCAATTTTTAATTTACCGTGAAAACAAATAAAATTAACTTATGCCCCAACGGGGCATAAGTTGGAAGGAGAAAACAAAATGCCTGTAAACAGCGTTCAAAAGCTTGATACACTTAGGCAAAGTCTAAATGCACTTACTGAAAAAATCAATTCATTGATTGCAAAAAAGAAATCCCTTGAAAAGCAAATCAGCGAATTGGAAGAAAAAGAATTTATGACAATTATCAAAGCTAATAACTGTACGGTATCAACCTTAAATGAGGATTTAAAAATAATTAAGCTCCTCAAAGAGAATAATCTCACCGAACAGGATATTATTGATATTATCAGAGAATTAGGAGGTTCAAATGTTGAAAAAGAAACGCAAACCGTATAAAAGATTACTTGCTGTCCTTATGACGGCAGCTATGTGCCTATCTATGTCATTGTGCAGTATGGCATCGGTTTCTGCCGCACAAACAACTAAAGGCGAAGAATCATCTGCTTCCGACAGCAGTAATACATCGGATAATTCCGACAAGTCTGATAATGCAAACAATTCATCATCAGACAACAGCGACAGCAGTTCAAGCTCAGATGACAACAAAACAAATTACGATTGGTCGAAGAATACAACAGGCAATGCAAATCTTGCCGCAGATGAAACAATCGTAATGGAAAACGGTACATATCAGCTTATTGCCGTAACAACAAGAGATGATGATGTGTTTTATGTCATTATTGATAAGACAAAAACTGAAAACAATGTTTACTTTCTGAACGAGGTTGATACAGCCGACCTTGATAAGCTTGCACAAGATGACAGCAATGTATCAAGCGGAGGTGAGGATACTTCAGAGCCTACAACCGCTCCCGATGAAGAAGCACAGACAACAGATAATACCGATACTTCATCAGGAAACAATCAGTATATGATTTATCTTGTAATAGGCATTGTAATTCTCGGTGGTATTGGCTTTGCTTTTTATAAGCTTAAGGGCAAAGGCGGTAAAAAATCGTCAAACAATGAATCCGAATACACAGACGAAGATTTTGATTATCAGCCTGAAATCAATGAAGATGAAGAATCGGAGAGTAAATAATTATGTCAGTATTGGTTATTGCCGAAAAGCCGTCAGTTGCAAATACTGTTGCGACTGTCCTCGGTGCAAATAAAAAAGGTGTAAACTATTTATACAATGACAGGTATATCGTATCGTGGTGTTTGGGTCATCTTGTCAAGCTTGATGACCCGGTTGCCTACGGGGATAGGTTTGCCGAAAAACCGTGGAAGTTTGAAAACCTACCCATTATCCCTGAAAAGTGGAAGTTTTCGGTTGGCGGTTCGACAAAATCTCAGTATTATGTTCTGAAAAGCCTGATTGAACGAGATGATGTAAATGAAATTGTATGTGCAACCGATGCAGGACGGGAAGGCGAATGTATTTTCCGTTATATGTATTACAAAACGGGCTGTACAAAGCCGGTCAAAAGATTGTGGGTTTCATCTCTTGAGGAAAAAGCTATTAAAAAGGCTTTTTCCGAGCTTAAAGATGACTCGGAATATGACAATCTATACCGTGCAGGACTTGCAAGAGCTAAAGCCGATTGGCTTGTTGGGATGAATGCCACAAGGCTGTTTTCTGTACGGTACGGTTTGTTGCTCAACATTGGCAGAGTACAAACACCCACTCTTGCAATGATTGTTGACCGAAACAACAAGGTTAAAAACTTTGTGAAAGAGCCGTTTTACAAGGTTGATATTGATTGCGGTGATTTTAAGGCAACAAGCGTTGATGACTTTAAGTCGGAGTATGAAGCTGACAAGCTTGCTGAATGTGTTGATAAGTCGGATTTTACGGTTGTTGATTTAACGGAGCAACAAAAGTCTGTTGCTCCGCCAAAACTCTATGATTTAACTGCTTTGCAGCGTGATGCAAACAGCATTTACGGTTATACCGCACAGCAAACGCTTGATTATTTGCAGTCGCTTTACGAAAAGAAGCTTGCTACATATCCTCGCACGGACAGTAACTATATTACTGATGATATGGAATCTACAGCAAAAAATCTTATTGAAAGCGTTTACGGTGTATATGAAAAAATACCACAGACACCCACTGATGTTACAAAAGTTATCAACAACGCAAAGGTATCAGACCACCACGCATTACTGCCAACTGAACAGATAACAAGCTATGACTTATCGTCATTGCCGACAGCAGAATACAATATATTGTATATGCTTGCTGTCAGACTTTGTGTTGCAACAGGTGATGATTATGTATATCGTACATTCACTTGTGAATTAAAATCTAATAACAGCGATAAACCATTTGTTTCCAAAGCAACATATCCCGTTAATCTCGGTTGGAAATTTATTGACATATCTGCTAAAGAAAAAGATAAAAACGAAGTATATAAGTTGTGTTGCGGAGATGAAGTGCCTGATAAAATACAGCGTAACAGTAAATATTGCTCCGTACCTGCAAGCGTATCAGAACACTTCACTTCACCGCCAAAGCAATATACGGACGCTACTTTATTGTCTGCTATGGAAACAGCCGGAAATACCGATTATGTTGAAGACAGCAATGTTGAAAAAAAAGGACTCGGTACTCCTGCAACCCGTGCAGGCATTATCGAAAACCTTGTTAAGCGACAATACATACAGCGTGACGGCAGGAAAATTTTGCCGACCGAAAAAGGCATTCAGCTCATAGACTGTGTTCCCGATGATGTCAAATCTCCGAAAATGACGGCTGTATGGGAAACCGCTTTGCAACAAATTGAAAAAGGTGCTGCAAGTGTCGATGAATTTATGAATCAGATTGAGGACAGCGTAAAGTATCTTGTTGATACATACAGCGAGGTTGACAACAGCAAGCATTTTACCCGTTGGGAAACAGTCGGCATTTGTCCAAAATGCGGACAGAAAGTTCTTGCATATCCAAAGTCATACGCTTGTGAAAATAAAGAGTGTGATTTTGTCATATGGAAAAACATATGCGGTAAGAGCCTTTCATCGGCACAGGCTGTAAAGCTCTTAACTAAAGGCAAGACGGACACGCTCAAAGGCTTGAAGTCCAAAAACGGTAAAACATTTGATGCCGCAATCAAACTCAATGCAGACCACAAAACAGAGTTTATCTTTTCAAGCTCAAAAAAATCTTACAGGAAGTAAATTAAGCTATGATAACAGAACTCCAATTAAATATGTTGAGGTGATTTTTGTGATATTAAATAATAATGAACTTAATGCAGAAATACTCCGTAAGGCGTTTGAAGGTGCTGACCTTGGCGTCGTATGTGTTAGGGGTAAGGGATTTATTGAGTCCGATGATGATAATTTATGTTATTTATTTGGATTTGATGACGGTTTTGAGTGTTTTGTCTATGAAGTATTATATTTCAACGAAGATAATATGGATGTGTCTCATGCTGGTGTGACACGACGGCGTTTTGAAATTATCAATTCAATTTACAGAAGATGGCTTGCCCTAAAACCTCACAAATATCATACGGCAAGTCCATTTGCAAATCGTGAGTTTGTGGCATATGTAACGGAACGCGGTATCACAAAATCTGATTATGTATTGATTTCGAGAACGGTATATTAAGCTATGGAACGAGAACGCTCAAGGCAGGAACAGACTGCCGACACCGACAAGCTGTATTCACAAATAGCAGAAGCTCTTAATATATCTATCTCTCAGCTTGAGCAATACCCATCCGATATGAAACAGATCCTTTGTCAGGCTTACATCAACAATTGTGAGCTTGGCAAGGATGATGTTGCCGAAGCTCTGAACGGTATAGTCAATCTTGATATTGATGAGGTGGGTATCAAAGAGATTGAAAAGCAACAGGACAATACTGCCGTTGACAATGAGTTACGGCAAACCGAAGTCACGGAACGAAAAAACAAACGGTCATTTTTACTCAGCAGAAACCAAATTCTTCAAAACGCAAAGACAATTTCACAACAAGGCTCGAAGCAATATGACCGTCAGCAACAAGAACAAATTTCGAGGAACGATAACAACAATTAAGCTATGAATATTAAACATACAATAACTACGCTCTCCTTTCTTGCCGTCACGATAACAATAGTTATTACGGCGGCGTTACTCAATACAGCTTCAGCTCAGACTGTTCAAAAGCGCTCTGAGTCTGAAGCACTTTTATTATTTCCGACAGTTAGCATCTCAATTGATGTTGACGGAACAGAAAAATATTATGATGTTCCGGTGGGAAGTATTGACAATGCTTTATCTTATCTTAATATTACTCTCTCTGATGATGACATAGTCAATGCAGATTTATCGGATACGGTTTATCTCGGTCAAAAGATAAAAATTGACCGTGTGAATTACTCTTACTACCCCACGCACGAAGAAATTCCATATACAACAGTTGTGCAGGAATCATCAAAGCTGTTTGTCGGACAAACCAAAGTATACCAACAAGGAAAATCGGGCAGTACAGAATACATATATAAGGATAAATATGTAAACGGCGAAATTATATCACATAAATGTATTAAGCAACAAGTATTGACATATCCGACAGATAAGATTATAGTTAAAGGTAACAGGAATATTGATATTATCAATAAATCTTATAATAACAAGACAAGTTATCTTGTCAAAACAAAATATGATAACAAAGACTTTAAATTACCTATGGTAAAGCTGTCGGATAAGGACAGGGATATGCTTGAACGAATTGTTACGGGCGAATTTGGCGGCAGTTATGTAGGCTCTTGCCTTATTGCTCAGTCAATCAAGTGTGCCATAGTGTATGACGGCTATACTTCCGTATCGGCTGTAATTAAAGGTATGGGATATGTCGGCTCAACTGCCAACCGTTCGCAGAACGCAGTTAATGCTGTCAAATACATATTCGATGATAACAACCTTGCGGTCAGGCACAGGCTGTTTTATATGTGTACAAAGGATTATTATGACAGCACACCCGGTAATTTTCATTCAACACAAAGCTTTATCTTGCAATATGAAAATGTACTCTTCTTTGACCGTTGGCAGAAAAATTAAAACTTTTTTTGAAAAAATTCCAAAAAATACTTGACTTTACCCCCTAAGTGATGTATAATATAATCAGAAAGGGTTTAAGAATCCTTAAAAATGAAAGGGATGGCAGCCAATGAAAAACAGAAAAAGAATTTGCGTTATCGCTGTTGCGGTAATGCTTGCGGTAATTTCAACCTTTGTTGTTTCCGCAAAGTCACATCCATACAAAAAAGCATACGAATGTACCAAAGACGAGCTTTACAACGAGGTGTGGAATGTTTACGCTGATTTACAGCTTTTAAACGGTCACGACCACAGTAAACCGTTAGATGACATTACTGCGGTTATTGCTTCTCGTGATAAGTTTTATCTTAAAAATTATCTTGAGGACTATACTCCTTTAAATCACGGTGTATCCATTGCCAATGTAGCCAATGAATTTATTGAGTATATGAAGAAAGAGCTTGAAGGTGTTGATACCATAGATTACGGCGATGACGGAAAAATCTATGAAACATATACAGACGGAAGTAAATATCTGTGGACTTATGATGCCGAAACAGATAAGTTTACAAGAACAGATTCTGACGGCAAAGTAATTGAATCGTATGACAGGTATCATCCTGATTATGAAAAAAATCTCACAACCGAAGCTCCCGTTACAACAGAATCGACTACACCGAAACATGATAAAATCTACTATGAAAAAGCGGTAGCCGAACAAAGCTCTGATGATATCGGAGAAGAAACTGAAGCAGATGCAGAAACACAGCCGACAACGGCAGAAACCGAAGCCACAGCAGATGACAACGGAATGAGTACAGGACAAATAGTTGTATTGTCAATTATCGGAGGTCTGATTGTCATCGGAGGCGGAACGGTCGGTGTTATGGCTGTAAAAAAGAAGAAGAAGAAATAACAAAATTTTTTAAGGAGGATTATCAATGAAAAAGGCATTATTATCAGTAGCTATGGCGGCAGTAATTTCTCTGTCGGCAACAGCAGTATCATCTACGGTTGTCGGAGCAGTCAGCTCTAATCTTGCGACTCCGAAGATTTCAAAGACAGAGAATGTCAACGGCGGTGTAAAGCTGACTTGGAGCAAGGTAAAAGGTGCAGAAAAGTACAGAGTTTACTACAAGGGCAGTAAAGGTTGGACAAGAATGGTCGATACAACTTCAACCTCATATATCGATAAGGATGTTTCATCAGGCAAAAATTACACCTACACAGTAAGATGTATCAACTCATCTGCAACTAAGTTCACAAGCGGATATGATTCAAAGGGCAAATCCGTAAAATATATTTCAGCTCCGAAGATTTCAAAGACAGAGAATGTCAACGGCGGTGTAAAAATCAGTTGGGGCAAGTCAAACGGTGCAGAAAAGTACAGAGTTTACTACAAAGGCAGTAAAGGCTGGACAAGAATGGTCGATACAACTTCAACCTCATATATTGATAAGGATGTTTCATCAGGCAAAAATTACACCTACACTGTAAGATGTATCAACTCATCTGCAACTAAGTTTACAAGCGGATACGATTCAAAGGGCAAGTCAATTAAATATGTATCTGCTCCTGAGATTTCAAAAACTGAGTCAACATATAACAGTGTAAATTTAAATTGGGACAAAGTGAACGGTGCCGAAAAGTATCGTGTATATCGCAGGGGCGAAAAAGGTTGGACAAGGTTGTTTGATACAACAAGTACCACATTCACGGACACAAACCTTTATGCCGATACAGAATATACATACACCGTGAGATGTATCAATTCATCAGCAAACAAATTCACAAGCGGATATAATTCAAAGGGCTTTACCGTAACTACTTTATCAGCTCCTGCGGAGCATACTCATAGTTGGCAGAATATAACTAAAGAAACACAAGTAAAGGTTGTGGATAAGAAAGCTTACACTTATGAAGAGCCAATTTACGAGAAACACGATAGAACTATTTGTAAGGTTTGCGGAGCTGATATTACTGATAATTGCAGCGAACATAATAAACAGCACGCACTGAACGGAGAACCAGTATCTTATCACAATGTATGGGTCAATGTTCAAGTTGGCACAAAGACGGTAACTGTACCCGAAAAATCGCACTATGAAACAAAAATCGAAGTTGTCGGCAGAAAGTGTACAGTTTGCGGTAAAGTTGAAATGTTTTCCGAAGAGCATACCCACACTTGGCAGGATATAACTAAAAAAGTCCCTTATACTGAATCCGTAACAAAAACTGAGTATGTTGAAAAAGTGAGAACAATATGTAATGATTGCGGTGCTGATATAACCGGTAATACCGAACATATTTTTGATGAGATTGAAAAAGGTGGTAAAGGAAGTTATAGAGCCGAAAAAATCTTAGTTCCTATTGAAAAGACTGAAACTGTTACAAAAACAAAAACCGAAGTTGTCGGCAGAAAGTGTACAGAATGCGGTGAGATAGAGTATTATTGATTTAACTGAGGGGTGTGCAATATGGCAAAAGTAATACTTCTGATACTTCTTAAAGTATTGCTGTTTCCTGTAAAACTTGCAGTTCTGATAATTGCTTTCCTATTAAAAGGAGCGTTTTATCTGCTTTCTTATTTGTTAGTTTTTGTATCTGTAGCAAGCGGAATGATTTATATTGCTATTTCTGTTTTTGCCACTATATTTGCGGTTAGCGGAACAGTAGTTGTGGTAGGATGGATACAAAACGGGACTTTTCCGTTGCTTGACGGATGTGTAGTAATCGGTATTTTGTGGCTGTTTGCTATGTCAACCTATATTATTTCTACTCTTGGAGAAACAATTGCTGATTGGTTTGAGAACATTGGGGACGGATTAGGTGAATTAGCCATTAGTTTTTTTAAACTGTGAAAGAAAAATGCTAACACAATTTCACAGCAGAAACACTCCCCACACTCTCAGGATAAGAGCAAGGGACGATAAAACTACATAACAAATTTTAGACAGAGCTTCGGTTCTGTCTTTTTTTTTGCCCTTTTTTATGCTCCTGAACGGAGCATTTTTCTTTTTACGAATAATATCGCCGAATTTCAAAGAAATTTTAAAAAAATTTAAAAAATTTAAAATTTTTTTGATTTTAGGGGGTGCGAAATTGCAAAAATTACGGAATATATATAGAAACCTTTTTTCAGGAGGAAGTTATGAAGATAAAAAAGAAGATTTTGTTAAGTACTTTGACAGCTGCTTTGCTTGTGAACATATGTGCTTTTGGTGCAGGAGCGGTAAGCACAGACAAAAAGTTGTCAATCGAAGATGCAACGCTTATTCAGAAGAATGTTGTAGGTATGACAACATTTGATGAAAAACAAATTAAACTGTACGACCTTGACAAAAACGGTGTGATTACCGTTGTTGATTCAACACTTGTTCAGAAACTTATTGTAGGTCTGATTAAAGAGCCAACAGAAGAACAACCGACAACAGCAGAATCAACAACAGAGCCTACAACGGAAGCAGTTACAGAACCTACAACTGTTCCAAAGCCTACTACTGTACCTAAAAGTGTAAAACTTAACAAGTCAAGTATCACACTTGGCACAACTGAAACCTACACATTAAAAACTACAGTTGAAAACGGAACGCTGTCACAGATATCGTTTACAACAAGTAACAGTAAGGTGGCAGGCATTGACAATAACGGAAAAATAACTGCTGTCGATGTCGGCACGGCAAAGATTACGGCTAAGACCTACAACGGCAAGACTGCAAGCTGTACCGTAACAGTCAAAAAGCTTGCCGGAACAGTCACTCTTAATAAGACAAACATTACCTTAGGTGTTGGCGAACAATTTGACTTAAACAGCAGTATTCCAAACAATACAACCGCATATTACAGACTTTATTATTCTGACAATACTGCAATTGCTACTGTTCAAAAATCAGGCGGTCTTATAACAGCCAAAACAGCAGGAACAACAACTGTAAGATGCAAGCTAAACAATGGCAAAGAAGCAATTTGTAAAGTAACTGTCAAGTCGGCTCCGTCAAGCGTATCTTTAAATCACTCATCATCAACTCTCAAAGTAGGGCAAAGTCAAACGCTGACAGCTGCATATAACAGTAATGCTTACAGTTACCGAAATACTTGGACAAGCAGTAATACATATGTTGCAACCGTTAATTCAAGCGGTAAAATTTCCGCAAAATCGCAGGGTACTGCAACTATTACATATAAGACCTATAACGGAAAAACTGCTAAATGCAAAATAACAGTTTCGGGGTCGGCTGTAAAATGCTTGGATGTATCGACTTGGCAGGGAAGCATAGATTTCAATAAGGTTAAGTCGGCAGGATATAATTATGTGATTATCCGTGCCGGCTACGGTAAAGAAAAAAGCCAAAAAGACAATATGTTTGAAATAAACTACAAAAACGCCAAAGCCGCCGGTCTTAAAGTCGGAGCATATTGGTTCAGTTATGCTATGTCACCGTCAACGGCAACAGCAGAAGCAGATGCTTGCCTTAGTTGTATCAAAGGTAAAAAGTTTGAACTTCCTGTTTACTACGATATGGAATATCAACCGGCTATGAATACAAGCAACAGCAATTATACAAAAATGGCAGTCAATTTCTGTAACAAACTCAAAAGCAACGGCTTTAAATCGGGTGTGTATTCCTCAGCAAGCGTTTATGACTATCTGCTCAACCGCACAACCTTAAAAAATAACGGCATTTCCATTTGGAACGCAGAATGGTATATAAAGCCGTCAATTTCGTGTGATGTGTGGCAGTATTCTGAAACCGGCAGAATTAACGGCATATCAACAGCCGTTGACCTTAACTACATATATAACCTTAACATTTTAAATTGATAACAACTTTTTGAGAAGGTGAAATAATTGTCGTTTGGAAAGCAGTTGCGTATTGCTCGAAAAAACAAGCATATGACACAGAAACAAGTTGCAGAAGCCGTGCATATAGAACGGTCAGCCTATACCAAATGGGAAAACGATAATTATGAACCGACTTTTGCATATATCAGAGAATTAGCGAAAACATTGGAAGTTGATTACAACTTTCTGTTTTATGACTCTCACTGTTCACTTGACAGCAAGACTTTTTAAGTTTTCATTGTTATTCTTCTTTTGCATCGGGCATTAATTTGTCCGATGCATCCCTACAATCCCCACTAAGGTGGTTAATAATATAAATTTACGGAGGTAAATATGATTCGTGCATCACCCATAAAAGAATACAGTAGTTTTTCTTTTTCAATATTTAGATGAAAGGAGAGAAAAATTTGAATGAAGTTAATTAAAAAAATATTGTCGGTTTTCTTATGCTTGACTGTAATTATCGGCTCATTGTCTGTCGGTTCGTTTTCCGTAAGTGCTGCCTCGGTTAAAGGCAATCGTGGAGCAGACGGCAAAGGTTTTATATACAAAAAAACAGCTGAATATACTTATACAGACGCAAACGGAAAAAAGCACAGTCAGCATTATGAAGGTTGGGAAAATTTTAAGGTTCATTTTTTTGCTGCATCCGGAAAAAACTTGAATTTTTTAGACTACACACAAAGAGCGTACTGTATTGAACCGGATAAAGCATCTGAACTAACAAGTGCTGCTACTGTAAAAAGTACATCTCAATCAGCAGCTTGGAAACAGCTAACTACTGCACAGCAAAATGCAGTTAATCTGATACTTGCTTGGGGCTTTGGCGGATTTGAAGCTGCAAAGAAAGAGAAGGTTCATTACTACTATGCAACGCAGCTCTTGATTTTTGAGATTGTTGCAGGCAAGCGTAACGCATCAACTTTTGAAGCGGTTACCGGTAAGCCGTTACTTACACCTGCAAATACAATGACGGCTACGAGTTCGGCAGAAACTACGCTTGCGAATGTCACAACGGCATACAACAATATGGTTTCTTGGTGCAAAAAATCCGTGAGAAATCCGTCATATACTGCATCATCGCTCAGTTCTGCGAAGTCGTATCAAATGTCATATAATCAATCAAACGGACAGTACTCAATCACTTTGACTGATAAGAACGGTACCGCTTCAGTAACTAAAGCATCCGATGTAATCGTCAGCAATTCAAATGTTAAGGTCAGCGTAAGCGGAAATAAGATTACATTCACTTGTTCCAAAAATCTTGGTACGACAGTTAATGTGACAATGAAAAACTCTTTTTTAAAGGAATATGGAATCAAGAACAAAAACAGTTTGTATTTAATTACAAGTAATACCTATGCATCATATCAGACTTTTGCTCAGGGTTCTAATTATGCAGTTAAAGACGGATATGTTAAGTTGACATTTCCGGATGTTGTCAAGCTACAGCTGCAAAAATCCTCATCATACACAGAGCTTACAGCCGGCAACGGTTGTTACAGCTTGTCGGGAGCTGAGTATGGCATATATACCGATAAGGCTTGTACCAAAAAAATCGGCAGTATTACAACAAATGCGAGCGGTTACGGCAGTTACAGTAAATATGTTGATTCAACAGCTTCTTACTATGCCAAAGAAACCAAAGCACCAAAAGGCTATGAGCTTGACAAAACTGTATATACATTTGTGAGTTCAGGGAAAAAGGACAGCAACGGCTATGCAATATTTAAAGCAGTTTCGCTGTCTGACAAAAAAACCGAGCCACAGGATAATCCGGTTAATGACCCTGTCGGTATTGTTTTGCAGAAGAAAAACGCAGTAACAGGCGAAACAACAAATCAAGGTCTTGGCGGTGCAGTTTTCAGCATTGAATATTACGCACAGGAAATTGACAAGGACTATGATGTCAAAGCAGACGAAACCGCTCCTGCACTTGACAGTAAAAATCTTAAAAAGACTTGGTATATTGAAACGCAGGAAACCGGTAGAGCATTACTTAATAAAAACTATCTTGCAAAAGGCTTTATTTCTGATGATTTTTATTACTGGGAAGATAACCCAGATCCAATTGTGCCTGTTGGCACAGTTGTAGTCCGAGAGGTTAAAGCTCCTGACGGATACTCTCTAAGTGATGTTGCATTTTACAGGACTATAACAGTTGAAGGAGCAAAATTTGCACAGGACACAAACACACCTATCAATGTACCGATTGATGAAATGCCTGCAAAGGCATATGTGGGCATTAACAAGCTTAATCAGTCAGGTAAAGGTGTCGCAAATGCTGCATATGGCTTGTACGCTGATTCAGCTTGTGCAACCTTGTATGACAAGCTCACAACAGGTGCTGACGGCAAGGGTACTTTTGCAAAATCGGTAGATGTCGGCAAAACATACTACATCAAAGAAATAACCGCACCGACAGGCTATGAGCTTGACGATACTGTTTATCCCGTCATTACAAATGAGGAAAACTCAACCGTTGAAACAGCCGTTATTCAGACAATTTACGAAGATGCCATAAAAGCTGACCTCAAAATCAAGAAGTCATCAACAGACGGTATCGTTTCAAATTTGTGGTTTGCAATATCTGATAACCTCGGCAACGAGTACAACGCAGTTTCAACTGATAAAAACGGCGAAGCGACTGTTAAAGGTTTGAGGGTATATGACGATAAAGGCAACAAGATAACCTATACCGTCAAGGAGCTTGGTTTTAAGACTACTTTAGGTTCTCACAGCTATGGCGGTTACACTTGGACAATAAAGAAAGAAAATGCAATCAGCTACAAAGGCTCATATTATGAAGGTGTTTCAAATGCCGTATTCAGCAATTGTGAGAATGCTTATTCAAGATACTACTATGGCAAATCATCAGAAGCAAAATCAAATGCTAATGGTAAGTCTTTAACGCTTGACGAAAGCAAAACCGTTACATTCAGTTTTCAAAACACAGTTCCCGAAACGGATTTAACTGTTAAAAAGAGCTCATACAACGGTAAAGTGTCTGGAGTTTGGTTTGAGGTACAGGACGAAAACGGTAAATACTACGGGTCTATAGTCACAGATTCAAGCGGAACAGCTAATTATTACAGCAGGTACGGCGAAAAACTCAAAAGCTGTCTGACCGTTCCGAACTCAGCAATTTGTATCCCTATAAAATATAAAGTTATTGAAAAAGGTTTTCTCGGCGGAAGCAGTTACTACTTCCCCGAAAATTACCTTGAAAAGGCTGAATCAGAGTGTAAGACTGCCAACAAATACGGAACAACATCTACTCTTAATTATTCCGCCTACAACGCTCCTGCAACAGGAAGTATTAACATCAATAAGACTTCCGAGGACGGAGTTGTTGAGGGTTTGAGTTTTAAGCTTGAGTCTTTTGACGATGAACGAGAATACGGCGATGACCTTATCCCTACCCCTATGGCTTATGATGCAGACGGAAACGAGATTACAAGTATCGTTTTGACTACTGATGAAAATGGTAAAGCAAGTACAGACAATGAGCAGTTTTTTGATGCCAACGGTAACAAAATTGACGGTATTCTGCCGTATGTAGTTGACCTAAACGGTTTTCAAATTACTTATAGGCTTACCGAAATCGGCATTAAACAGTCAGACGGAACATACAAGTTTCCGAGCCGTTATGAACTGAAAGATGCAGTTGAATTTACAATCTATGATACCGATGAATACAACTATACATATGATTGTGTAAACACCATAAAAACAGGTTCGTTACAGGTTCAAAAAACATCTGAAGATGATGTTGTGGACGGTTTGTATTTTGAAATAAGCTGTGTTGATACAGGGTTTAACGAAAAAGTAAGCACCGACCTTGAAGGTTTAAGTCCTGAAATCTCAGATTTGCCGATTTATAACAGCAATGACGAATTGCTTAAATATAAAGTAACCGAACTCGGTGAGCTTAACGAGGATGGTACTTATTCTTTACCGTATAAGTACAACAAGCCAAAAAGCGTAACAGTTACGCTTAATTCAGATACCGTAGTTTTTGCAAATATCAAAAACACGCTGAAAACAGGCTCTGTTAAGCTGACAAAAACAGACGGCACAAAGGCTCTTACCGGATCAGGTTGGCAACTCTATAAGTCAGACGACACTCCCATCAGCTGTTATCAGACAGGCTCAGAAACTTATATGTATAATTCAGTTGCAAAAACTGCAACCGATTATATGGCTACGAATGGTAGTTTGTCAATCAGTAATCTGCCGGTAGGTGATTACTATTTTATTGAATCTGTAACTCCGTCAGGCTATATGCCATACGGTAAAAAGGTTGAATTTACAATTTCAGCCGACAATGAAAACACACTTAATATATCTTTATCCGTTGCCGATAACAAATCTGTGTTATCTCAAACAGGCGGCGGTGGAATTGCTCCGTTTTACTTCGTTGCCGTGGCACTCGGAGCAATGGCTATAATTTTCATCTATGACTACCATAAACACGGTAGCAAGAAATATAAAAAATCACGAAAGGAAAATCAAAAATGAAAAAGAAAATCACACGAATTATGACAGCTATGGTACTTGCCGTTATGATGGTATTTACTGCAATCCCATTTGCAAGTGCCGCAACAAACAACAACGCTCTTGATGAAACAAAGAAGGTTTCATTCACACTCAATTGTTCAAAACCCGGATACACATTTACGGTGTACAAAGTTGCAGAACTCAAAACAACCGAAAATCCGTATAAGACAGGCTATGATTCACTTATTCCTTCAATATCTGATGAGATTTTGAGCGGTAAAACTTCAAGTGTTCTTTCCGCTCTTGACGGTCTTTCTTCAATTCCGTCAACCGCTTCAACGGTCGGAACATTTACTACATCAGCAACTTCTGTTACAAAAACATTCTCAGGACTTGCTCAGGGAATGTACTATATCAAGGCAACAAACTATCCTGCCGGTGTAAAAAGTGTTACAAACAGCGTAATAGCACTTCCGTATTATAACAACGGTTGGGTATATACATATAAAGCTATTGACCTTGCAACTAAGGTTAATGACGGTGATGTAGTTACTGGAAAGACAATCACAAACAGCACTAAGGACAACACAAACTATACCGATGTTTCACTCGGTGATACCGTTAATTTTGAAATTAAATCTTCAACAGCAGGTTCCTCTACTATGAAGCTCAAGTCTTACAGTGTGTATGACGAAATGTCCGCAGGACTAACTCTTGATAAAGACAGCGTAAAGGTTGCACTTCTTAACGCACAAGGCGGTAAAATTGCTGACCTTACAACATCTGATTATACACTTAATGTCACTTCTGAAGTTGACGGTAAAGCTACTACATTTAATGTAGCAATTACAAATGCTTATCTTCAGAAAAATGACTTTTATGCAAGTAATGCTGCATATACTTCTGTCACCTACTCTGCAAAACTCAATAAGTATGCAGTTGTCGGTAAAGCAGGTAACCCTAATACCGAAACAAAGCTTGTTTACAGCAATAAAAATGGTGTTAAATCTGAGGTGAACGGTAACACAGTTTATGTTTACACATTTGCAGTAACAGTAAATAAAACAGATACTAGTGGCAATCCCCTTGAAGGGGCAGGATTCGATCTTTTTGTATCGGAAGAAGATGGAAATGCCCTCACAAATGAGATTGGAACCGGCGTATCTGATAAGACAGGTAAAGTTACTTTCTATAACTCCAACAAAGAAGAAATCAAGCTTGCAAGCGGTAAATACTATATCGTTGAAACAAAAGCCCCAACAGGCTACAACATCTACGGCAAGGTTATCCCGGTAACTATTGATGTTACATACGGTGCAACATTTGTTGACGGTTCATACATCACAAACTGCCCGACAGACGGTACAGCAAGCGTTGATGTTAAGGATACAAAAGTTGTTGTTCCACAGACCGGCGGTGTAGGTACAGTTATGTTCTACATTCTCGGCACAGCTCTGTTTGTAGGCGGTCTTGCAACATTGCTCATTCGCAGAAAAGTAAGAGCTACAAACAAGTAATTTCACATTAAACAGAAAGGAGTACAGCACATTGAAAAAATGCAGAAGCAAATGCACCTTGATAATAGGAATAATTTTTATGACTGCATCACTCTGCCTTGTGCTGTACCCTTCTGTATCAAATGCAATAAATAACTGTTTTGCTTTATCTACGATTGATAATTATAAATCTAAGGTTGCAGACTTAAAAGATAGTAAATCAAAGTATCTTACTGATGCTGAGGAATACAATCATAATTTAAGTAAACTTGTTAATGATTTTACATATTCTTCAGACAGCGTAATTGATGGGTACGATAACATACTTAACTTTGGCGATGGACTTATAGGTTACATTGATATACCCAAAATCAATGTTAAGCTCCCTATTTATCACGGTGACACGGATAAAGTCCTTGAAAAGGGCGTTGCTCATCTGCCAAATACAGCGTTTCCTATTGGAGGAGTGGGCAATCATTCTGTCTTGTCTGCACATACGGGTTATCCAACGCAAGTGTTTTTTGACAATCTCAACGAGCTTGAAATCGGTGATGAAATCAAGGTATCCGTACTTGATGAAACGCTTACCTATGCTGTAACAGCAAAAAACATTGTTAAGCCCGACAACATATCGTTACTGTCAGTTGACGAAGAAAAAGACTTATTAAGCCTTATAACTTGTTATCCTTATGGCATCAACAGCCACAGACTTATTGTGACAGCCGAAAGGGTATCTGAAACCGCTTCGCCCGATACTGCCATAAAAGCAGAAACTAATAACAGAAGTTTTGATTTTATTCTACTGGCAATAATTGCAATAGCAATAACAGCTGTTATTGCTACATTTGCTGTCAGGAAAAGGAGGAAAAATAATGCCTGATATTACAATAGACAAATCATCACTTGTCTATGATGATAACGAATTCGAGTATAAAACAAGAGTTCCCGGTACTTTCGGGGAGGATATTCGTTATCTTTGGATTAAAAAAGACGATGTTGATGAAATCAACGAAGGCAAAACCATACTCACATCATTGGATGATGAGAGTAAATATATGCTTTATGACAAAGATGATAATCTTGCCGAAACAGTCAGGGGGTCAGAACTGTACATAAATCATTATGAACCGGTTAAGGAAAAAGAAAACACAGAAAGCAAAAATTTTGACACTATTAATAAAAAAAGTCCAAAAGTGTCGGTGTAAAAGAAGAAAATTTACAATCTGTTCCGACTGAACCGATTGTAACCGAAACATCAAAAGACACAGAATTTTCTATTCCGATTTTTGCTACCCTTTATGACAAATGCAATCGCAAAATTGATGAGCTTAACAGCAAAAATGATAAGTTCAATGCAAAAATTGAAAAGCTCAGTATAAAAAAGTCCCGAAATGCAGAGTTTGTATCTACGATTGAATCCTTGAAAGATATTGTGCCAAAACCTGTATATACTGCTCTTTCGCTCTTGGCAACAGAAAGACGGCAAAAGATAGTCAGTATTAACGAGAAAATTTCTGCCCACAAACTGAATATCAAATCCAATGAAAATAAAATTCAGAAACATCAAAGCCGTGCTGATTTCTGCATTAAAATCAACAAATTTCTCGACAATATGAAGTCACCTGACGGACGCAAAGAAAATTTTGTTAAGGGGATTCAAGAGTATCGAATGATGTCGATGCGAACGACCTCAGAAAAATTTGATGCTACTCAAAATAAACTTGACAGTGCTCTAAAAGCGTACAGTCAAACTCATTATATGTCTGAAAAGCTCAAACTACAAAAGCAGATTAACAAGCTCACAACAAAAAAAGAAAAGTTAATGCGAAAGCTCAAGGCACTTGACGAGTGGTCTGCAAAGTTTGATGCAGTCAAAGCAATGCCCGATAAGGAAGCTGACAATATTATCAGCAAGAGCTGTCAGAACATTGTTGATGAGTTTACAAACAATCCACAGGCTTTAAAAAAGCAGGCTGATACGATTATAAATTCAACTGCAAAAGTTATTTTCGAAGAAAACTATCTTAAAAATGCTGAAATGTCAATCGAAGATGATTATGACAGCATTGACGGTATTATCAATAACGGCAATAAGCAGCAGGAATACGAAAAACTCAAAGAGCCTGAAAAGAAATCCGAACGCAGAACAGCACCTTTATCGAGAAATCAGATTAAGCAAAATGCAAACACTATTGCTCATAATGAGCAACAAACGAATGATAAAACCAAAACTCAGGGGCAAGAATTATAAAGCTATTTTAGACCTGTGCCATTCAGGCACAGGTCTTTTTTTAAGAGGTGAATAAAATAAATGATTGAATTATATGGAAACAAAATATGGAACAGCAACACTCCCAATAAATATAAAAAAGTAATCATTGCGAGTGAGGATAGTCTTGATAATATATGTCAGGAACTTGAAAATTCAGGACTTAATTATTGTGCATATATTTTTAACGGTGAAGCACATATTGCCATTGGCAGAGCTACCGCAACTAATATTGATAAGTTGGATATTGATTATCAGACTGTTATTGAATGTAATTCAAAAGTCTATAAAACCAACAACATCATAGGAACTACAACCTACGATTCTATTGAGGATAAATTATACCGTAAGTACAATACCGATTTTGCCTATAAAATCGGTCAAAGACTTACTGAGCAAGGCATCCTTTTTTCAGGCAGAATTTACGGAAAAACAACAACTATTACTGTTGACAAGCAATATGCTGATACCTTGAATAAAATATCTGCTGAACTTAAAGAACAGCGAGCATCATTTATGTCAAAATCTGAGGTTGTTCAAAATGAATCACCGGAAGAATCAAAATCAGTTAATGAAAAAATATCTGAATTACATTTCAATGAATCGCAACTTTCGGCACTTGCACCGTCTGTAAAATTTATCCAAACGAGAAACGATGATAATTTGACTGATAACTTTGTTTCATTGTTTTCTGACTGCACTGATTTTTATGAATCACAACTTTCTGCTCTTGCCGAAATTTATGTTGACACATATCAAAGTTTTTCGGATAAATCTTTGATGTTTGCAGATACATCAAGGTTTAATGATTTAAAACAGCGTTTTGTTAATGATAACATTACTGCAAAATTAACTGAAAATCGTGGTTACTCAACTACTCAGCTTGAAATTATCAGAGAAATGGTAACTTACGGTATGAGCGAATCAGTAATCAACTTGCTTGATTACACTTTTTCGATTGATGAAATGCAAAACTTCTTTACAGCATACAAAAACGGCTCGTATGAAGATTTAATCAATCTCATTGCAGATATTAAAGGTACTACACGCACGGATATTGAAGGGCAAATCGAAGGTGGTACATACACTCCCGAAATTCCTGATTATGATTTTTTAAGCAAAAATCTAATTTTTCATAACCCCTCGGCAAATCATTTTACGGTTATGTATTTCAATCCGGATAGCGAAACAGGCGGTCAGTTCGTAAGCACTGATATAAACTATAATGTTGCTTGGCGAGGAAACCGAGATTTTACAAATGATTCCGAGCGATTTTGGCGATATGTAGAAATCACTGGAAATCAAACTCTGTCCGATTTAGACAGTAAATTTTTCCGAGAATCTTTAAATCTTTTTTACTCCGGTGAGCAAATTGCAGAGGGATTAACAGCTGACACGCAAAAATTGATTGCAGATGTTGCTACTGCCGAAATGATAAAATCAGGCGAACTTATTGAGCCTGAAAGTTTACTTATTGAACCTGAGAGTTTTGATGTAACTAAGTTTGATACACTCATATCTGAACAAGAAGTAATCACAAGCAATAATTCGGATAAAAATACTATTGTCATCAATGCTTTTGCCGGACCGGGAGCCGGTAAAACAACCTCTTGCCTTGAAATAGCCGAAAAATTGAAAAAGCAAGGATTTGTTACAGAATATGTGCAGGAATATGCAAAAGAACTTGTTTATGATAACCATCTTACAATGCTTGACGGACATTATGAACACCAATTTGCAATTCTTAACGAGCAGATGAAGCGTATCAATCGTTTGTACGGTAAAGTTGATTTTATAGTTACGGATTCACCAATTTTACTTAACAACACTTATCTTAATGAAGATAAAAATACCAAAGTATATTCTGCATATACTGATTGCGTGAACAAACTTTATGGTCTTTATAATAATTTTAATTATTTTGTTGAGCGTGATACATCAGCGTTTGAAAAAGAGGGACGAATACATAACCTCGAACAAAGTATAGCAATTGACAACGAATTAAAAAATATGTTACACGATAATCAGATTGTTTTTGATGTATATACTCACGCTACAATTGACAATATTGTTCGTGATTCAACTATTATATATGCAAAACAACTTATCAATTCATACTGCCAGGATGAATTTGATTCAGACGCAGACTTTTCTGACTTAAAAAAAGTTGGAGTGGCATACACAACAACAGAGGATAGCAGACATACTGTTGAAGCTGTTGTAAATCTTGTTGATTATAGGCTTGAAACTTATGTTGACGATAAATTATTTAAAGAGGAAACATATTCAAGTCTTAAAGATATGATTGATAACTGCCTGTATTCCTTATCATTTGATGTTCTCGTGAACCTCTCTGATGATGAGCTTGCACAATTAGAAGCACCGCAAGAAAAAGATAACACCACCATTATTTCTGCAACTGAATTATCAATACAGAATAATAAGCGACCAAACATCACTTGCGACTGGAGTGAAAGTACCTATTTTGAAAACGGTAAAACATACTCTGTCGCTGAATTTGATTCCATTATGAAAAATGCCGAGAGTGAATGGATTGACCGCAGAAATCTTGAACTTGAGGAATACGGTAGTGAAGAAGCAGTATTCGAAGCATATCGTAACGGTGAACTTAACAATGTGCATATTGGCTATGAAAAGACAAAGTTTATAATCAATATGCCTGACGGTACACAATATACCGAAAGGCAGGATATCGGTGACGGCATAGGCGGTGTAATTGATTTTCTTGAACAGTATCCGCAGTACTCAGATGTTGTGAAATTGCTTAAAGATGATATTGCATTTGAAAATCGTAGTAATGAGTTATTGAAACCATTACTTGCTTTTGATGAGCAAGTTGCTATAGTCAACGAGTTTTTTGACTATGAAAAGGCGTGGCATAATGTTGATGACGGAATTTCTGAAATTGTTGAAAAATACAGAAACGGTGATAATATCGGCGTTGAACTTGCAAAGTATTTCATAAACCATTACGCAAATCTTAATAGTGCTGAAATTACAGATGATTATGCAATTCAGATTACAAGTGATGGTGTGTCAATTCAAAACAGTCAGTTTTTTCAAGCTTACAACTGGGATACTTTAGGTACATACTATTTCAAATATCTCTACGATACATTCAACAGTATAAAAGAAGAACAGGCTGCCGAATATCCTGAAAAAGAGAGCAACGCAGAAAACAACAACAACAATACCGAATTAAATAGCATTGATGAGCTTGCTATGCAGCTTGAAAATGACGAAAAGTCAACTTCTGAGAAATCTTCTGTAGGTAAAAACAATTTTATTTGGACATCGGCAGACGAACACGCTCCGGTAACTTCTCAACCCACCTTGTTTGACAGTATGCCTGTATCAGATGTTTCATCTGATGAAACCACCTCTCACGAAAACTATGTACTTGAAGACAGAGAATCTGTTACTGGTGCTAAAACTAAGTACCGTAACAATATAACCGCTATCAAAGTTTTAAAACAAATCGAAGCTGAATACAGAACAGCAACACCCGAAGAACAGAAACAGCTTTCCTTATATAGCGGTTGGGGCGGACTCGCTAATGCATTTGAATCAGATAATGACAAATGGAAAAATGAATATTCCGAACTGAAAGAATTGCTTACTGATGACGAATATACCGCAGCAAGGTCATCTGTACTTGACGCATTTTTTACCGATAGCGTAATCATTGACAGCATTTACAAAGTTATGCAAAATGCAGGTTTTAAAGGCGGAAATATACTTGAGCCGGCTATGGGCATCGGTAATTTCTTCGGCAGACTGCCCTCGGAATTGCGTGAAAACAGCAAGTTATACGGTGTTGAAAAAGACAGTCTGTCGGGCAGAATAGCTCAAAAGCTGTATCCGCAGGCTGACATAACGATTGACGGATTTGAAAATACTCATTTTCAGGATAACAGTTTCGATTTTGCAATCGGTAATATTCCTTTCGGTGATTTCAGCGTTAATGATTCTAAATATAACTCAGAACATCTAAAAATTCACGATTATTTCTTTTTGAAATCACTTGATAAAGTGCGTGACGGCGGCATTGTTGCTTTTGTAACTTCCAAAGGTACACTTGACAAAAAGGACAGCTCTTTCCGCAAGACTTTGGCCGAAAGAGCGGATTTGGTAGGTGCTGTGAGATTGCCGAATAACGCCTTTAAATCGGCAGGAACGGAAGTTACAGCTGACATTATATTCCTCCAAAAAAGAGATAAAAAGCTTGAAAAAGAACCGTCTTGGGTACATACAGGACAGCTTGAAAACGGATTAACCGTCAACAATTATTTTGTCGAACACCCCGAAATGGTGCTTGGCAATATTGTTGAGGGTAATAAAATGTACGGCAGAACAGACGATACAATGTGTGTGCCGTTTAATGACGGCAGAACATTGGCAGAACTGTTACCTAACGCAGTCGAAAATATTGCATTTAATTATTCACCGGCAAGAGAGGTAATCTCACCTATATCACAAACAACAGCAACTACACAAAAACCTGAAGAACTCCGTTCTCAGAGCTTTTATAAATCCAGTAACGATATTTATTTTTATGGGAGTAATTCTGCCGGAGAATTGGTTACCGTATCAGCTAAAGACTTACTTGATAAAAAGTACACAGGCAAAAATATCGACAGACTTACTGCATTTATTGAAATCCGTGATACTTTAAGAGAACTGCTTGAAGTTCAACAGCACGATAACAATGATACAGAAGTAGAACGGTTACAACATAAGCTAAATGCAATCTATGACAGTTTTTATGATAAGTATGGTCTGATGCACAGTAGATACAACCGTAATATTCTCGGATTTGACGGAGCTTATCCGCTCGTTGCATCTCTTGAGCAGGATTATGATAAAAATGTTCTGATACAAAAGTCTGATATTTTTACACAGCGTGTAAATATCCCAAAACCTCAGATTGAGCATATTGATACTGCATCGGAAGCTCTTGCGGTTTGTGTTGCAGAAAAAGGACATATTGACTTTGGCTATATGAGTGAGCTTACTGATATAGACAAAAAGAGTCTTGAAGACAGCTTGCGTAACAGCGGTGAAATATATCCTGTTCCGATGCACACGGAAAATGAAAATAATGAATATATATATCAGACTGCATCAGAATACTTGTCGGGCGATATATACAATAAGCTTGATATAGCAGAAACCTATGCTGCCGTTGATAGTATTTATAACGCTAATGTTACTGCTCTTAAAGCAGCATTACCTACACCACTTAAAGCAGGCGATATTGATGTAAATCTCGGTGCAACTTGGATTGCTCCTGAATACTATGAGAAGTTTATGTACAAGTTGTTTGAAACCCCTCTTTTCAATCGTTCTGACGGTATTTTTAAGAACGACAAAATATCTGTTGAGTATTCCGAATATTCCGGCAAATGGTTTATTTCAAACAAAGCTGCAGATAAGTCTGTAACTGTAACAAAGACATACGGAGCTTACGGTTATTCGGCATATCAGATTCTCGAAGCAGCTCTTAATTTGACAGAACCAAAGGTGTATAAGAACAAGCTTGATGAAAACGGACAAACTATGTTTGATAAAAATGGAACACCAATTCGAGTAATTGATGTTCCGGCAACACAGGTTGTACAACAAAAAGCTAATAAAATTCGCAGAGAATTTAAGAATTGGCTGTTCAGCGATTCTAAAAGAAGAAGTGATATTGTTGACACCTATAATCGCACATTTAATTGTATCAGACCCCGTGAATATGACGGTTCACACCTGAGGTTTCCGAGTATGAATTCCAATATTGAATTGCACGAACATCAGAAAAATGCTATTGCTCACGCAATATACGGTGGCAACACACTGTTTGCTCATTCTGTCGGTGCAGGAAAAACCTTTGAAATGATTGCAACTGCGATGGAATGCAAGCGACTTGGTTTGTGTCATAAATCCCTATTTGCTGTTCCGAATCACTTGACAGAACAGGTGGGAGCAGATTTTTTAAAGCTCTATCCTAATGCCAATATATTGGTTGCAACAAAGGATGATTTTAAGGCTGAAAATCGCAAAAGGCTTATGAGTAAGATTGCAACAGGTAATTATGATGCTGTAATAATCGGTCATACTCAGTTAAAAATGCTTCCTTTGTCCCCTGAAAGGCAGGAGAAAATTTACAAAGAACAAATTGAGAATATCGTTGCCGGTATTGCCGAACTTAAGCACAATGAGGGCAACGGTTTTAAGGTCAAGGATATGGAGCGAACAAAAAGAAACCTTGAAAATCAGCTTGAAAAGCTCCAATCAAGCAAGAAAGACAACACCGTGTATTTTGAAGAACTCGGCATTGATAAACTCTTTATTGACGAAGCACACGAGTTTAAGAACTTATTCTGTACAACAAAGTTGCAGAATGTATCTGGCATATCTTCAAGAGCTTCGCAAAGAGCAACCGAGCTATTTGCAAAATGCCGGTATCTTGACGAAAAAACAGGCGGTAAAGGTGTTGTATTCGCCACAGGTACACCATTGTCAAACAGCGTTACCGAACTTCACACGATGATGAGATACCTTAACTATGACTTTCTTGTAAATCATAACAATATGCAAAACTTTGACAACTGGGTATCTACATTCGGCACACAAAAAAAGGAATATGAACTTGCTCCTGCAGGTAACAAATTTAAAGAAAGAACCCGTATCGCCGAATACGCAAATTTGCCGGAACTTATGTCAATGTTCAAAATGATTGCAGATGTCCGCACAGCAGATACTCTTAATCTTAAAGTCCCTGACTGCGAATTGCATATTGTTGATGTTGAGCCGACAGAATTACAAACGGAACTTGTTGAAGAATTATCAGACAGAGCTGATAAGGTCAACAACGGCTCCGTAGATCCGTCACAGGATAATATGCTCAAAATTACCGGTGATGGCAGAAAACTTGGTCTTGACCCTCGCCTTATAGATCCGTCATTTGATGATGATCCCGGCACAAAACTTAATGTTTGTGTCAATAATGTTTTTGATATTTATGATAAAACAAGCGAAAAAAAGCTGACACAGATTATATTCTGCGATTTAGGTGTTCCGGGCAAAAATTCCTCTGCTGACAGCAAAGATGATGATATAAAGAGTGTAGCGGAACTTGATTCCCTTGAAGAAAGCGGGAAATTCTGCGTGTATGATGATATAAGGGACAAGCTCATTGCAAAGGGTGTCCCTGCTGATGAAATAGCATATATACACAGTGCAAAAACTGAAACTCAGAAATCTGAGCTTTTTGCGAAGGTCAGAAGCGGTGAGGTGCGAATTTTGCTCGGCTCAACAAGTAAAATGGGTACAGGTACAAATGTACAGGATAAAATCATTGCCCTACACGATTTGGATGTTCCGTGGCGACCCTCTGACCTCGAGCAAAGGCGTGGCAGAATGGTCAGACAGGGAAACATTAATGAAAAAGTACATCTTTACCGTTATGTAACTAAAGGCACATTTGATGCTTACAGCTATCAGCTTCTTGAAAAAAAGCAGAAATTTATCAGTCAGGTAATGACCTCAAAAGCACCGGGAAGAAAGTGTGCAGATGTTGACCAAGCTGCATTAACTTACTCGGAAATTAAGGCTTTGTGTACGGGTGATGAGCGTATCCGTGAAAAACTCACGCTTGAAAACCAAGTTAAAGAACTTCAGGCACTCAAATCCGAATACAGCAGCACAAAATATGAACTAGAAGACAAGGTTAATGCTTACCCTGAAGCACGCAAAAAACTCCTTATGGATATAGGTAATGTCAGTAAAGATTTGGAAACGGTTAAATCTATTCCGTATAACACGAAAGACGGAAATTATCAGGTAGAAATTACCCTCGGAGCAGATACTTACTCACTCAGAGATGAAGAGGCAAGAAAAGCTGCTACGAAAGCATTAACTAACGCTTTTGCACAAGTCAAAGGAGATGCTAATAAGAATAAACGAGTTAATATAGGACAGCTTGCAAACTTTGGCATTGAAGTAATCAATGACGGATATTTTTTTGATAAGATAACTGCTACTCTTCGTGGCAATTACGCTTATTCAGTCGAGTTAGGTGTATCAAATCCTGTAAATCTTAAAAAAATTGAAAATTTGCTTTTCAAGGTTGAAAATGTTCTGAACGATAAAAAATCGGAACTCAATAAACTTGATATTGACTATAAGACTGCACAAAATATGCTTAACAAACCGTTTGAGTTTGAGGATGAGCTTAACAGCAGCACAAAAAGACTTGATGAGTTGACAACTGCCTTAAACATTGAAATGTCCGAACAGCACAAATCAGCAGACAAACCAAAAAAGACTCATTATTTTGGTAAGGATTTTATTCTTGGAAAAAACAAATCATCAAAGCAAATACAGAACAATGAAGTTATGAAATCAGAACCTAAAAGGAGTGAACCTGAATTATGATAGTTTACGCACAAGGCGATATAACAAAATTTGATGTAGATGCTATTGTAAATGCATCCAACGGTTTTGGCTATATGGGAGGTAAAAGATGTGTTAAAGAATTACATAGAGGAGTTGCAGAGAGCATTCAATTTGCATCTCAAGGTGCTGTTGAACGGCTTGCAAGAGCAAAATGTAAGGCACACTCCTTTTTTGGTTATTCACCCGGAACTGTTTTTGTGACTGATGCTCCAAATCTTGGTTGTAGAAAAATAATACACGCAGTTACTATGCGTACTCCGGGTAGCAAAGCAAAAATCAAAAAAATTATGGAGCTGATTCTAAAGATAGTAGCGGTAGCTGAAGATTTAAATATGAAATCAATAGCCATTCCATTACTTGGGTGTGGAACAGGTGGACTTGACAGAAAAACCGTTCAAAATTTATTAGCTCATAATCTTATAAGTGACAAAGTGACTTTTTATATTGTTACTTCACTTTAAAATCAGAAATTCTTTTCTGAATTTCTTTTTAAAACACTTGTTTTTTCTTAGTTATAACATATAATAGTATTTGAACGATGTTGGTTACTCATCTTAGTGTTGTGCTTCGCTACCGTCTGACCACCATATCAGGAGAATGCGACAAAAAGTAACGATTTTTGGAGCAACTGCATTATATGCAGTTGCTCCCTTTTATTGAGGAATGAATAGCGTGGATATAGATTTTTAAAATCAGAACCTAAAAGGAGTGAACAAGAGTTGTGATTATAATAGCTTGAAACGGCTTTAAACAGCTCTTTATTCCGATTTTGCGGTAGATAAATATTTTTTATTTAATTTAAAAAGCAGCCGTTCAGATGGCTCTGAACGGCTCTTT
>ERZ791618.100-NODE-100-length-48527-cov-3.166859_pt1 | contig 48527 bp, 32 predicted proteins | sample MGYA00510059_ERZ791618 | MGnify/ENA primary metagenome ERZ791618 (study PRJEB30046, sample SAMN00715159) | human gut metagenome | study: EMG produced TPA metagenomics assembly of the A metagenome-wide association study of gut microbiota in type 2...
CCGCACACGACGCTGCAAGTCGAGCGATGCCTCATGGATGTCGCGTTCCCCTTTCAGGTATTCGCGGTCGTCGCCTTCGCGTACCTCGGAGAGCTTTTTCTCCGTAAAGGCGAAAGGCACATCCAGAAACAGCGACACGTCCGGACGGGGAATTCCGTAATAGCCGAACTCCAGGTCGAGGATCACCGCCGCAGCTCCTCCTGCCGGTCCCCGGCAGGCAATTTGGCGCACTGGAACCCCACGTTCGAATAGACATACCGGTCGAGCACGACGGCGTGGCCCGCATCGAGCCAACAGCGCAACTGCGCGGCAGCATCGGCCCGGTCACCGGCGAAAAGCAGAGCGACCAGATAAGGATCGACCTTGTCCACAGCCCCGAGTTCACCCCGCAGGAAGCGGGCGATCAGCTCGCCGTACACCGGCGCGTCGAAACGCGGAAAATGGAGAAAATGGCTCTCCACCCCCTCTTGGGCAAACATGCGGCGCACAAGTTCCACCTGGGTCGATTTCCCGGCGCCGTCCAGTCCTTCCAATACTATCAGCATATCCTTGCTATTTAAGCATCTTCACGGCCCGCTCGACCCCGGCGACCAGGGCGTCGGCTTCCGCCAGCGTATTATACATCGCGAACGAAGCCCGGCACATACCCGTAACTCCGTAATGCGTCATCACCGGCTCGGCACAGTGCTGTCCCGTACGAACGGCGATGCCGAGCTTGTCGAGGATCATGCCCATATCATAGGGATGCACCCCCTCGACATTGAACGATACGATCGCACACTTGTCCGGCGTCGTACCGTAAATCCGCAGGCCGGGGATTCGCTCCAGCCCTTCGGTAGCACGCAGCAGCAACGCCCGTTCATGCGCCTCGACCTCCGCCGCATCGAACTGCCGGACATAGCGCACCGCTTCGCCCAGCGCGATCGCCCCCACGAAATTGGCCGTACCCGCTTCGAATTTCAACGGGACAGGTGCAAAAGTCGTCTTTTCGAACGACACCCGATCGACCATGTCGCCGCCGGAGAGAAACGGGGGCATCCGGTCAAGCAAATCCCGCTTGCCGTACAGCACGCCGATACCCGTCGGGGCATAGAGTTTATGACCGGAGAAGGCGTAAAAATCGCAGTCCAGCGCTTTCACATCCACACCGCCGTGCACGACACCCTGGCATCCGTCCACCACCACGACCGCACCGACCCGGTGAGCCTCGTCGATCACCGGACGCAGATCGGGCCGCGTGCCCAGCGTATTGGAAGCCTGCGTCACCGCCACCACGCGGGTACGAGCGTCGAGCAGCGCCGGCAGGCGCTCGGTCATCAGGCGCCCCTCCTCGTCGAAAGGCAGCACGCGGATTTCGGCACCCTTGCGCTCGGCGACAAGCTGCCAGGGAACGATATTGGAATGGTGCTCCATCTCGCTGACCACGATATTGTCGCCCGCCCGGAGAAAACGTTCGCACCATGCATACGCCACCGTATTGAGCGACGCAGTAGCTCCGGCCGTGAAAACGACCTCCTCCCGGGCTTCCGCACCGATGTACTCGGCGATACGAGCCCGGGCAGCCTCGTACATCTCGGTAGCCTCCTCCGAAAGAAAATGAACCCCCCGGTGGATATTGGCATTCGACTCCCGGTGCAGGCGATCGACCGTTTCGATCACGCACTCGGGTTTCTGCGCCGTAGCGCCGCTGTCCAGATAAACCAACGGCTTGTCGTACACGCGCACCCCGAGAATCGGGAAGTCCCGCCGGACTTTTTCCACATCGAACATAACGCTATATTTTATCCAAATGCCGGACAACGGCATCGGTCAATATCTCTTTCACGGCCTCGATCCGGCAGCGCCCGACCACGTCCGCCGCGAAACCTTCGATCTGCAGACGGCGTGCCTGTTCCTCTTTCAGACCGCGCTGACGCATATAGAGGATCGCTTCATCCTCCATCTGCCCCACCGTCGCCCCGTGATGCAACGCACGTCGTCGGCGTAAATTTCCAGTTGTGGACGCGCATCGATGCGCGAAGTGCGGCTCAACAGAATATTACGGCACTGCTGCTGGGCATCGGTATGCTGGGCATCCGGTGCCACATAAACCAATCCGCAGAATTCACCGCGGCCGGTCCCCGAAGCGACGCCCTTGATGAGCGACCGGCTCGTGCAGTCCGGGACCAGATGGTTGGTACGCAGATCGACCACACAGTGATCCTGCTCCAACGCGAGAAACAGCACGTCCAACTCATTGGAAGCCTCCCGTCCGTTCAGATCGAACCGGTAACGCACATTCGCACTGGTGAACTGGCACGCCGTCATGCGAAACTTGCTCCCGGCGGCCTGCTCGACCTGAAAATCGACGAATGCCTCGGCCGAGAAAAGCTGGACGAGCTCCGCATCCGCCCCTTCGAGCAGCTTGATACGAATCTCCGCCTGACAGGGCTTCGTATGCAGTACGACCAGCCGGAGTGCGGCTCCGCCCGCGACCTCGACGGTCAGTTTATCGGTATCCCGCACCACCAGCGGACGCGACAGGTCGCAATCCTTTCCGAGGTGCAGTTCGCGGCTCTTGACCGGCTCGAAAGCCGGACCGCTGAAAATATCGGTCCACTCCATAGCTACTCCTTATAATCGTTGATAAGCCAGTCGTACCCCTCTTTCTCCAATTTGAGCGCCAGCGAACGGTCGCCCGAATAGATGATGCGCCCCTTGTAGAGCACATGCACGAAGTCGGGCACGATGTAATCCAGCAGACGCTGGTAGTGGGTGATGACAATCGTCGCATTGTCCGACCGGTGCAACTTGGTGACGCCCGTACCGACGATGCGCAGCGCATCGATGTCCAAACCGCTGTCCGTTTCATCGAGAATCGCCAACTTCGGTTCGAGCATCGCCATCTGGAAGATCTCGTTCTTCTTCTTCTCGCCGCCCGAGAAACCTTCGTTCACCGAACGGGAAATCAATTTGGAGTCCAGTTCCACGATGGCGCTCTTCTCCCGCACCAGCTTCAGAAACTCGGCCGGCGCAAGCGGTTTCTCACCCCGGAACTTGCGCTGTTCGTTCACGGCCATCTTCATAAAGTTGGCCATCGACACGCCCGGAATCTCCACCGGGTACTGAAATCCGAGGAACAGCCCCATGCAGGCACGCTCCTCGATGGGCAGCGACAGCAGATCCTGCTCCAGGAAGGTCGCCTCGCCACCCGTGACCGTGAATTTCTCGTTCCCGGCCAGCACCGAAGCCAGCGTGCTCTTTCCCGAGCCGTTCGGTCCCATGATGGCATGCACCTCGCCGGCCTTCACCTCGAGGTCGATGCCCTTCAATATCTCTTTTCCGGCGACTTGCGCCCGTAAATTCTTGACTGAAAGCATATCTATTTTACTTTTTTTACATTCATAAACGCACCGCCGACTCCGTTTCTACCCGGAAACCGGCGGAAATTCTTCCGACAAACTACCCTACCGAACCTTCCAGACTGATGGCCAGCAACTTCTGGGCTTCGACGGCGAACTCCATCGGCAGTTTATTGAGCACCTCCCTGGCGTAACCATTGACGATCAGCCCCACGGCATCCTCGGTCGTAAGCCCCCGCTGGTTGCAATAAAAAAGCTGTTCCTCGGAGATTTTCGAGGTCGTAGCCTCGTGCTCGACCACTGCCGTCGGATTGCCGCTTTCGATCACCGGAAAAGTATGTGCCCCGCACTTGTCGCCGATCAACAGCGAATCGCATTGCGAATAGTTGCGGGCGTTCTCCGCCGCTTTCGCCACGCGCACCAGCCCCCGGTAGGAGTTCTCGCTGCGACCGGCCGAAATACCCTTCGATACGATGCGGCTGCGGGTATTACGCCCCACGTGGATCATCTTGGTACCGGTATCGGCCTGCTGGAAATGGTTGGTCATCGCCACCGAATAGAACTCTCCGACCGAATTGTCGCCCGCCAGAATACAGCTCGGGTATTTCCAGGTGATAGCCGAACCGGTTTCGACCTGCGTCCACGACAGACGGGCGTTTTCGCGGCAAATTCCGCGTTTGGTCACGAAATTATAGACGCCTCCCTTTCCCTCCTTGTCGCCCGGATACCAGTTCTGGACGGTGGAATACTTCACCTCGGCATCCTTCTCGACGACGATTTCGACCACGGCGGCATGCAACTGGTTCTCGTCCCGGCGGGGCGCCGTGCACCCCTCCAGATAGCTGACATAAGCCCCTTCGTCGGCCACGATCAGCGTCCGCTCGAACTGGCCCGTACCCGCCGCATTGATGCGGAAATAGGTCGAAAGCTCCATCGGGCAACGCACGCCTTTGGGAATGTAACAAAACGAACCGTCGGAAAAGACCGCCGCGTTGAGCGCCGCATAAAAATTATCGGTATAGGGGACCACGCTTCCCAGATATTTCTGAATCAACTCCGGATAGTCCCGGATCGCTTCGGACATCGAACAAAAGATGATTCCCTTTTCGGCCAGCGTCTCCTTGAAGGTCGTCTTGACCGATACGGAGTCCATTACGGCATCGACGGCGACACCCGCCAGCGCCATCTGTTCCTCGAGCGGAATACCCAGCTTGTCGAACGTGCGTTTGAGTTCGGGATCGACTTCGTCCATCGACGCGAGTTTCTTGGAGGGCTTCGGCGCCGCATAATAGATGACGTCCTGGAAGTCGATCGGAGGGATCGTCAGATGCGCCCACGTGGGAGGCACCATATTCAGCCAGTGACGGTAAGCCTTCAGGCGGCGCTCGGTCATCCACTCCGGCTCGCCCTTCTTGGTCGAGATCAGGCGCACCACCTCCTCATTGAGGCCGCGCGGAATGGTTTCGGTTTCGATATCCGAAGTGAAACCGTACTTGTACTCCTGCTTCTCGATATTTTCTATAAGTTCTTTATCTTTCTCTGCCATTGTATGCGAAATAATTATGCAAAATTACAAAAAAAATGCAAATCCTTCCCGCCCGGCCGTTTTTTTAGCCCCGCAGAAAGCCCCCGCGCATCAAAAGCGGTTAAAATATATATATTTGTGCCGATTTAACAAGCAAACTCCATGCAATCCGGCATCAAACTCATCTCGAGAATCTACCTCAAACTCGTTCTGCTGCAAGTAGCCGTCGGCACGCTGCTGCGCATCGTCCTGCTGTTCAACGAACAGACCTCCGACATCTCGTTCACTTTCGGCCAATGGCTGAAAATCTTCCTGTTGGGCGCCGTGAACGACTGGTGCGCCCTTACGATCGGATTCGCCGTGCTGTGGCTTTTCGCCTTGAGCATCGCCCCGGGCAAATACGCCCGGCCGCTGGGCTACATCCTCTTCGGCATCCTTTCGGTCGCATGGATTTACGTCACGTTCTTCAATACGATCTTCGACGAATACGGTAGCGTGGTACCTCTGATCGCCTCGATCCTCTTCGGCTTCTGGGCCGTGAGTTTCGGGCTCAGGCTGTTCATTCCCCAAATGCGTCCGGGATGGAGCCGCACCTGGCTCGCCGTCCTGACGGGACTTTACACGGGCGGCATTATCCTGAACGCCGTTTCCGAATGGTTTTTCTGGAGCGAATTCGGCGTACGGTACAACTTCATCGCCGTCGATTACCTGGTCTATACCAACGAAGTGGTCGGCAACATCATGGAGTCCTATCCGGTCGTTCCGCTCTTCGCCGGCGTGCTGCTGCTGACCGTAGGATGCACCTGGCTGCTGTTCAGACGGGAGATCCGCCGTGCCGGGGAGTTCGGCACCTGGCAATGGAAAGCGGCCGTATCGCCCGCCTACCTGCTGCTCACCCTGGGCTGCTGCCTGCTCCTGCAGTTCAACACCCGATTCCAGCAAAGCGCCAACACCTATGCCAACGAGCTGCAAGCCACCGGAGCCTACAAGTTCTACGACGCATTTATGAAGAACGAACTCAGCTATCCGCAGTTCTACCTGACCCTACCGCAGAAAGAGGCCGAAGCCAACGTACACGCGATCTACGGGAGTACCGGCGACAACCTGCGCCACATTCCCGGCAACCCGGATACGCTGTGCCGCAACATCGTGCTGATCACCATCGAGAGCATGAGCGCCTCGTTCATGCAGCATTTCGGCTATCCGGACGCGATCACGCCCCACCTGGACTCGCTCTACAAAATGGGAATCGCTTTCGAACAGTGTTTCGCCACAGGCAACCGCACGGTGCGGGGACTCGAAGCCGTTACCCTCTCGCTGCCGCCCTGCCCCGGACAGAGCATCATCAAACGTCCCCGCAACGACAACATGCACTCCACGGCGGCCGTACTCCGGGAGAAGGGTTACGATGCCTACTACTTCTACGGAGGCAACAGCTACTTCGACAACATGGAAACCTTCTTCGGCGGCAACGGCTACCGAATCATCGACCAAAAAAGCTACAAACCCGAAGAGATCACCTTCGCCAACATCTGGGGCGTTTGCGACGAAGACGCCTACCGCAAGGTCATCCGCACGCTCAACGAAGACGCGCAGAGCGGCAAGCCCTTCTTCGCCCACGTCATGACGGTCAGCAACCACCGGCCCTACACCTACCCGGCAGGCCGGATTCCGATTCCGAACGATGCGAAACTGCGTTCGGGAGGCGTCATGTACACCGACTACGCATTGGGACGCTTCTTCGAAGAGGCCAGCCGCCAACCCTGGTTCGATAACACGGTTTTCGTCATTACGGCCGACCATTGCGCCTCGAGTGCCGGCAAAACCGAAATCCCGCTGGAGAAATACCACATTCCCGCCCTGATCTTCGCTCCGGGACTCATCACACCTCAACAAGTAGATAAGGTGATCTCTCAAATAGACCTGATGCCTACGCTCTTCTCGCTGCTGGGGATGGATTACGACTCCCATTTCTTCGGTCAGGACGCATTGTCCGACGATTTCCGGGAACGGGCCTTCGTCGCCACCTATCAGGACCTGGGTTATCTCGAAGGCGACGTATTCACCGTACTTTCACCCGTCAACCGGGCGGAACAGTACCGGATTTCACCCACGGAGGAAGACCGCTACAACCTCGTGCTGGAGGAGGGCATCCCCTCGCAGGAGCTGCTCGACCGGGCGATCAGCCTTTATCAGACTTCGTCGGCGTGGAATACCCGGCCGTAGATAGTCGAAAGCGGGAACCTGCATGATTTTTGGGTTGTTTTATTTTGGAAGTCCGCAAAATTGTCCTATATTTGCACCACTCTTTGAGAAAAAAGAGGGTTTGGAGAGTTGGGTGAGTGGCTGAAACCACCAGTTTGCTAAACGGCGCAAAAACGGAAACGGCAAAATTTACATAAATAATTCATTTGCACTGAATTTTAACTAATTAGCGGTGTCTGACTTACGTTCAGACACCGTTTTTTTATTGCATTTTCAGCATTTGAAAGGTACATTTGAAGTAAAAAGTTTTCTAATAGTTTTCCAAAATTTTTAGCCGTATGCCGACTTTTAAGACCGTTATCCATCCCCGCTACAAAAAAGCGGACGGAGTTTTCAGAGTAAAGATTCGGATCACCCACAACAAACAATCCCGGTATATTCCGACCTGCTATTACGCGAGCTCTTCCGGGTAAACGAAAAATTCGATTTCAAGCGCGGCACCTCCTATGTCCGAGATACGATGCCTATTATCGACGAATACCGGAAAATCTGCAATAAGTGCGCAGACAAAATCGAGACGATGAATGTAGATCAGATCGTAGAACTTATCAAGAATTATAAAGAGGATGAAAATTTCAAATTGGATTTTATCGCTTTTGGGAGGCGGCATATTCAACAATTACGAGATAACGACCATAAAGGCAATGCGGACATGTATCAATGTGCACTTAACGCATTTGTGCGATTTCTTCGGCGGAATAAAATTGATATTAACGAAATAACATCCAGAGTCGTAAAACAGTTTATCACTTTCCTCGAAAACGAAAAGCCCCGCGCAGGCCATAAAAAAGGCCGACGCAGTCCGTCGTTGTATTGTGCCACATTGAAAGCATTGCACAATGTAGCCAAAGCCGAGTATAACGATGAAGACATCGGTGTTATCCGCATTCCTCTCTCCCCATTCTCTCGAACCAAAGTTCCCCCGATTCCTCGGACTGAAAAAAAGCCGATGACATTAGAGCAATTACGAGCCGTTTTCAATGTTCCAGACGACGATACATTCCAGCGCCGAGGCGATTATAACATTAGAAATTTAGGTAGAGACATCGGCTTGCTATCATTCTTCTTGATCGGAATAAACACGGTTGATTTATATAACTGTACCGGCATCCAAAATGGACGCTTAATTTATAACCGTACCAAAACAAAAAATCGGCGACAGGATAAAGCGAAAATCGACATTCGAATCGAGCCGGAGGCATTGGCGTTAATTGAAAAATACCGCGATCCTACGGGAGTACGCCTGTTTGAATTTCATCGTAAATATGCAAACAGCGATATATTCAACGCACAGGTGAACAAAGGACTGAAACGGGTAGGAAAAGTAATCAATTTTCCGGATTTGGAAACCTATACTTTCCGGCGTACATGGGCATCTATTGCATGGAATCATTGCGGCATCCGCGATGATATTATCGATTTCGCCCTCGGACATTCTCCACGAGAAGAAAAGAAATTGGCACACATTTATATCACCGAAGATTGGAACATCGTCGATAAAGCCAATCGTGCGGTTATTGATTTTGTAAAAAGCAATCAAACCGAAGTTTCGCTGACTAATTCAAAATATATTTCAAATGAAACAGCACCGGAAAAGTCCGTACAAGCCCCTGTCGCATCGTAAAAATATATAATTATTGATTTCTGCGCCCTCCGGCAAATATGCGGGAGGGCGCATTTTATTTATTTGTCAGTCTATCAGATACGTCCAAGTTGTAAAAATCCCTTTCCTATTCACGGCTCATTTTGTAACTTGTATTCACCGTAAACGTGTGATTTTTACATATTTCACTCACTTGAAAAGAGATATAACAAATGGACTACAACGGTAAGACACATTCGATTAAAACGGAACAATTACCCCGAACATGGAGTGAAATTTTGAGTAGTTTCAGCGTTCGGGAAATTCGGAAATTTCCGCTGGAAGGCCAGGCTTTGACCAATGCCCGCCACGCTATTCCACGCATGGAACGACGGGGCCTGACATTCCGCACCCGTTCCAAAGACAAGCATTTTTACATTCTCTGTACCTCGGCACCCAACGGATCAAAACTCTCCCGAACCGAGATCCGACGATTATTCGATAGCATCGGCATCCAAAAATAGTTGAGGAATACTTATGACGTTATGGACGATTTACACGAACAAAAGACCCTAATCATGGAAAGTGCCGCACTCGGAGCCTCGATAGCCTTAAATCGACTGGGATTGATTAAGGATGAAATTTCCCAACGCGAAGCGTATCGGATTTACGGTGAAAGTTGCGTGCGTACATGGCTCAATCGCGGCTGGGTGCATCGGGTCAAGCCGGGAACGGGAAATTCCAAAGTAACCTATTCTCGTATCGAGCTGGACACGGTAAAACGCCTTGTTGAATTGGGAAAGTTACGCTAACTGAAATCCGATGGCCGGGCGAAATGTAAAAAGAGGACTTATGTATTTCCGGTTGGACTGCGACCTATTCCAAGACCGGAAATTAAAACGGCTGATGCGTCGTTGGCAAAACGACGGACTGGCCGTTTACCTCGCCTTGCTTTGTGAAATTTATCGGGATAAAGGGTATTATATCGTTGCCGACAAAGACCTGATCGCTGACATTGCTGACACCTGCCTATTGGACGATGACCGTACCTCCAACATTTTCCGCGATTGTATCGAACTGGGATTGTTCGACCGTCAGCTCTACGAACACCGTGAATTACTGACCTCACGGGGAATTCAAGCCCGTTATCTCGATATTATGGCGGTTCTGCGGCGTAAAGCCGGAATAGATGCTGAATACTCGCTTATTTCTTCGGAAGAAATAGGCGATAATTCGGCAACAATAGACGATGATTCCGAAAGAATCGCCGATTCCTCCGTGAAAATCCGAAAAAATACGCAGAAATGCCGGTTTATGCAGAATGATTCGGAAGATATACCGCAATCTGCCGAAGAAACGGCTATTCCTTCCGATAAGAAAGAAAAGAAGAATAAAGAGAATAATGGCAAAACAGATACACATACACACGGTATTGAAGAAAGGGAAGGGGGTGCGGGGGAAACCATGCCGGAAAACGACCGGCTCGCTCTTGCCTCATTCGGCCACCGATGGAATGAATTGGCCCGACATGAAAAAATGTTTTTATGGACACGATGCAATTATCCCATCATGTTCGAGTTCGAACGTCCTCTGACATTAGCGAATTGCCGGAGCATTACGGAGAGAATATCGGATTGGCACGACATAGAACGGCTTATGGAGAGCATCGCCAACCGTCGGGATGTACTGGCCACCCACACCAGCGCGATCGCCACCTTCAATTCTTTTGCCCGAATGGATGTCGTTTTAAGACACAAACAGCACATAAAATAAGGCAATAGTGCCGTAATCAATTTATTTACAAACCTATGACGAAAAAAGAATTAGTAGATCAGATCGCGGAGAAGCGAGGCATGAGCGCACAGGAAGTTCTGTCTGTCGTGGAAGATTTGATGAAACTCGTTAAGAGAAACGTCGCTGCCGGCGATAGCGTTTATTTACGAGGGTTCGGAGTTTTCCAGAGCCGGCTACGCCGGGCGAAAGTCGGACGGAACATTACCAAAGGCGAACAGTTGTCGATTCCGGCTAAACGAGTACCGCAGTTCCGGCCTTATCCTCATTTCAAAAAACTTGTAGAAAAGAACGGCTGATGCCGTGGCCCTGCTATGCGCGGCAGGGTGTTTTAACCCCACGAGCACATGGGAGCACTCGAACATAAAATCGCTTACTCGATAGCACTCCTACGACGTGCAGAAACGTTGGCCCTGCGTATGTCGCCGGATGGGTATCACTTGGCTTTTTCGGGAGGGAAAGACAGCGTGGCATTATATCATCTCGCAAAGATGGCCGGAGTGAAATTCAAGGCCCACATGCAAATTACGACCATCGACCCGCCGGAACTGATGCGTTTCGTCCGCTCACAATATCCCGATGTCGTATTACATCGTCCCGAAATCAACATTTACAAGTTGATCGAGAAGAAAAAAATGCTGCCGATACGCACCAAGCGCTATTGTTGCGCCTATTTGAAAGAACAGGCCGGAGGCGGAACCGTAACTCTGCTGGGTATCCGAGCCGCTGAAAGTCCACGCCGAGCAGCGCGGAACGAGGTGCAAATCGGCAATCATCGCTTTTCCGGCAGCTTCGACCAATTCAACCGCAATAAAGAGCGGGATTTCGCGTGTGTGGGAGGCAAAGATAAAATCATGCTCTCGCCAATTTACCGCTGGCAGGATTCCGATGTATGGAATTTCATTCGGGGTAATAACTTACCCTATTGCCGGTTATACGACGAGGGATACCAACGTATCGGCTGTATCTTCTGTCCGATGTCGTCGGTTAAAAACAAAGCAAGAGACCGCCGCCGTTATCCCGGCGTAGAACGGGCCATAAAACGCAGTATTCAATATCTGATCGACACGAACGGCTACATGGAACGTTTCCACGCCACGACCGACGAGATTTTCGATTGGTGGGTATCGAATCTTCCGGCCGACCAATATTTCTCCACGCTGAGGTTGCAACAAAAAATAGATTTCGACATTTTGTAAGATTCTACGACATTATTATCAAACGCATCCATATCAATAGTTTGAAGCCAAAGAAACGCGCCTTGAAAAAGGGACAGAGCGTATGTTCTCCTATACATAAATAGTTCTGCGAAGATAAAAAACAAGTCTTGAAAATTTGCATTATGCCGCAAAATCATTATGTTTGCATTGCATAATAAATAAGGCGTATGAAATTTGTTGATAGAATAGATGAAGCTGCACGACTGAAAGATGCTCTTGCGAGAGAGGAGTCCTCGTTAGTCGTAGTGTACGGTCGCAGACGATTGGGTAAATCAACGCTTATCAAAAGGGTGTTGTCGGACAATGATATTTACTTCCTTGCAGACCGTTCAGAAGGACAGCATCAGAGGACATTGCTCGCCAAAGTGATAGCACAAGTATTCCCGGATTTCGACAAACTGACATATCCGGATTGGGAATCCATGTTTCGTGCGGTCAATTATCGGACAAACAAACGTTTCTCTCTATGCTTGGATGAGTTTCCGTATCTTGTGGAACAATCTCCGGAACTGCCGTCTGTATTGCAGAAACTTGTTGATGAGAAGCAGTTGAAGTATAACCTGGTGCTTTGCGGTTCATCACAAAATATGATGTATGGACTGTTCCTTGATTCTACTGCGCCTCTCTATGGTCGTGCTGATGAGATAATGAGACTTACGCCAATACGTTTACCGTATATTCAGGAGGCTTTGAGTCTTGATGCGATGAATGCCATTGAAGAGTATGCAGTATGGGGCGGTGTACCGCGTTATTGGGAACTGAGGGAAAACAGAAGTTCACTTGCTGATGCCTTATGGCACAATATCCTTTCTGTGAATGGAACACTTTACGAGGAGCCGGTAAAACTCTTTCAGGATGATGTGAAGGATATTGTCAAGACTTCGACGATAATGTCTTATATCGGTACCGGTGCAAACCGGCTTTCCGAGATTGCCGCACGATGCAACGAACCTGCAACCAATCTGTCGCGTCCATTGAAGAAACTCGTCGATCTCGGATTCTTGGAAAAAGATGTTCCGTTCGGGGTTGATGAAAAGAATGCAAAAAAGAGCCTCTATAAGATAGCCGATCCGTTTATGGCATTCTACTATCAGTTTGTTGTTCCTAATCGTTCGTTCATCGAACTTGATCGTCGTTTGCCAATAGAACAGGCTTTGAACGCCCATTTCTCAGAGTATGTGAGTATGCAATGGGAAAAACTGTGCCGGGATGCGGTTACAGGAAATATTGTCAATGGAGTGATTTATGGCAAGGCAAAACGCTGGTGGGGTTCTGTTCTCAATGAGGACAAGAAGCCGGAACAAGTCGAATTTGATGTGATGGCAGAATCGCTCGATAAAAAATATCTGTTGGTTGGCGAATGCAAATGGACAACCCAAGAGAATAGTAAACAACTGACAGCCGAACTTCTTCGCAAAGCTAATCTATTGCCATTTGCCAAGAACTACACCATCGTTCCGATGTCGTTTCTTAAAAATACTCCGAAGGAGGATAATGGTGATATAATGTTACCGGAAGATGTTGTTGAGTTAATGCAGTAAAAAAGGTTGCAACCATACAACCTTGTCGGCATTTTAGACTCTAAAAAATGCCGTCAGTAGCTTATTGCCGACATAATCGGCAATCTTATCCGTATAATGCTTTCGCAAATATCCCAAAGCCGGAATATTGCCATCCCAGAAATTATACTTTTTCAGCGCCGCGAATTTTTCGTCCATACTCTAAGATTTTACACAAAAAAACATTTTTTCAGACACAAACGAAAATTTTGACAAATAATTTCCGATCGGGCGCAGTGCGATTCGTCACGTTTTGTAACGGAATGTAACGCCCCTACCGCAACCGTTTCGTAAAGCGAGGATACCACTCGACATCCACACCGGTCATCGACAACCGCTCGTTGGCCGTCAGATGCAGTTTGAACCGCAGGAATTTGAACGACGTAGAAGTACGCCGAAAGCGTGCGTCCATATCGCCGACACGACACCAAACGTCGCGCAAGGTTATCCATGTACGGCAGTCGTTCGACCCTTCGGCGATCACATGCACGAAACAGTCCTGCGACATGATGCGCACTACGGCTGTTTCGAGGCGTTTGAAATCGGTCGTTCCGAATTTCAAGGGGCGCGTTACGATGCGGCAATCGACGGAACAGGACATCGTTTCGTCGCCAAGTAAGGCGATCGCGCCGCGCATAATGATCTGCCCGTTATTAAGTATCCGTCCGGTCATATCGCGCGACGACCAGAAGCCGGAGGCCAGCGAATAAACATAGGCATACGGATATTCGGGGTTATAGACGATCAAATCCCCGTATTTGAACTGAAAGCAGATCTGCGCCGTTTTCAAATATTCGGTCAGCTCTCCGGTGTATCGCTCGATCTGCCGGGAAATAAGCTGCGAGGAACGTCCTCGGAGGTTATGTACGCCCCGTGAGGTGATATAAAACACCGTTTCCAACGCCGTGCAGGTGTTCGGATTGATAATCTGGTCGTGATTGACAGGCAGAATATTGGAATAGAGCACCTCGCCTGTTCCGCTTTCCAGCGACCACACGCCCCGATCCGTAAAGACGTAGAGCGGGAAAGCGCCGAAACGGGTTGCGGAAAGCTCATCCACCACCGTCGCAATGGCGATGATCCGCTCCTCGCTTACTCCGAAACGGTACGAATTGGCAAAAGGCAGGGAAAACAGGTTGTTCGTCGCAGATACTTGTACGCGGTTCGTCTCGATATAAGTATCGTCGTCGTTCGTCTGTTCATACTCTACGGGGGATTCGGACATTTTAATACACGGGTATTTTGCATTGCCGGATGGAGTGCCGACGGCATAAGCATAATTATTACCCTCGCAGGCATCGAGCTTGACATTCAGCAGACATTTTCCGCCATAAGAGCCGGGGTCATCGACCATAACGGCAAACTGGACGGCCCGATAATCGGGGTATGATGCGACCCTGCGGATTTTCGTCGGCCGGAACGCTGGTACAGAACGACACACTTGCTTGCTGGTATTGTCTATATCCAACCGGCAAATCAACTTCGTCGTTATCCCCTCTTCCGTCTCACCCAAACAAAAGCGGGAATAACCGGCAAAAAGGCGGGTACGGATATTTCCCTTGTGCAACCGCCCGTTATATTCGTAGTAACACCCTGCAACCTGCGTGTGGAGCGATTGCGTAGGCTCGAAAACCGGCTGGCTCTCCGCATTTTTCAGAAGCGTATAGGTGAGTGCCTCTTTATGGCTGTTCTTGACAAAATCGCGCACTTCAATCTCTTTAATCCGATACAGAGGTTCCTGCAACAAGTCCACGTCCTTTGTAAACAGTTTTCTGAAATCCGCAGCCCACATGTAACTGTTGTCATCTCCGCTCCCCCGATCCGACAGGCTCCATTTGCCGTTCCATGTCTGTTCGAAATCGTACACAGGAATAATCCGAGTGGAATAGATAGCCACGCTCTCGATGATGCGCGTATCTATCCCTTCCGGAATATTGATAACGATTTGAGGCTGGATATAAAAATTATTGGTGCAGGTCGTGTGCTTGTATTTCGTCCCGATGAAAACCCCGTATCTGATACTTTCCGGGACTTTCGACGGCATTCCGTCCGCCACATAATCGACGTACTGACCGTCCTCGCTCTCTCCGCCGTCCGAGGCGAAGATCATCAGTTCCGAGTTCGCCACCGTAGCACCATCCATCATGCGATAGGCGACCATTACGGCTATGGCTCCGAGCCAGTATTCGCCATCCACGGCAGGAAGCAGCAATGTTTTGTTTTTCTTATCAGTGATGCGTGTAAAGAAATACCCGCCGTCCGGAGCGATATTATCCATGCGTGCCAAGTCGTCACCGGCGACGTAATCATACGTGACACTCCCGAAATCATGATGTATCGCTGCATAAAAATCGGTCTTGAAGCGCGATCTATTTTCTTTCGATTCGCTTATATCCGGCGGTTCCGGCATATCGAAAGCGACATATTCATTACCGTAAAGGACGTAATATAGCTCCCGACCGTCGGTAATAAACACCAAGACATTCCCGAACGAAAAAGTCTGCCGCAGCTCCGACACCCCGCGCATAATCACCTGTGTCGAGGACAGCCGCCCGCCCGACACGCACACCTCGTGAATCGTGCCGCTTTCGTCCGAGGCGATATAGAGGTCATCGGCCGTCGCGGGATGCTTATACAACAACGTAAAACCTCCGAAATCGGTTATTTCCGCCACCGGCCGGAAAGTCTCGACATTCCGCCATGCCCCCGCGTCATATCGCAGGTTGTGCAGGGTTTCGCAACAGCCGTCCTGCACCGTCAAATCATTTTCCGCACGGTTAATTCCCGCTATCGGAACCGTCTGCCTCTGTCGTTCCATGCTCTTGTATGTAATAGTTGTGATTGATTTCGTTGTGAATACGCTGGTTCAATACCATGAACAAGTCGTTCGGTTCGGACTGTCGCTTTTCGGCCCCGCTACTCATATCATACAACGTTTTGCAGGCTGCGATCAGATTTTTATCGGACATGGCCCTGCGCAGCTTCGCGTCCGACAGACGCGCCCATAATTCGGCAATAGCCGCATCCCGCGCCTTAATTACCCGTTCAAGATAGTCGCCTGTCAGCTCGCTGCGGACGATCGTTGTCTCGACCTCCTGCCTCAAATCCTCGACCGATGCCCGCAGCACTTGTTGCTGCTGCTCGCCCAACGCCTCCCACAAACGCTTTACACGCATGGGACTGATGCCGTATTCGGAGGCTACGGCCCGCAGACTTCCCGTCTGCGCGTATCTCACGCAGACTGCATTCTTTTCGTCGTCTTGAAGGGTCTTTCGAGACATTAAGTATCTGATTTATTGATATATTCCGATCAAAAATAAGGATATTTTCTCACCTGCGGCCGCTAATTTTACAAAGTGATAAAGATTAGACAATCATGTTTCCCGTTGCATTAGCCATAGGAGCCGGAATTTCGGCTCTCTCCTCCATCGCAGGCGGCGTTTCGGCCAATAAACGCCGCAAGAAGGCCGACCAAATACTCGAAGACCGTCGGCGACGGCTCGACGAATGGTATCAATCGGAAATGAACCAACCGTACCTCGACCGTGCCGATTCGCGGGCGATGCTCAAACGTATTCGGGACTATAACGAGGATGAACTCAAAGCGCTCAATACAAACGCCATCAAGAGCGGAGCGACGGATGAAGCGAAAGTCGCCGCTGCCGGCAAGCTCAACAAGAACTATTCGCAGGTCGTCGCCCAAATCGCCGGATTGGGCGAACAGCACAAAGACCAGATACAACAACAATATCAAGCCCGCCTCGACAACCTCGACAATGCCCGCTACGAAGCCGAATCGGGCAAAATCAGCGGTATGCAAAACATGGTCAGCGGCGTAGGCGATGCGTTCGGGCAACTCGCCATGCTCTATGGCTTAGGAGGGTTCGGCAAATCGGGACTTGCCGGAATCACGGGCAACAATTAGCGATATGGAACCGCAAGAGCAACCGACAAAAGCCATTTTCTCCTTTGCGGATGAACTGCAACGGCGGCAGCAGCGTGCCGAGGAACAGAAAGCCGTATGGGAGCAAAAACAGCAACGGGCCGCAGAACTATACCGCAGCGGCCAAAATCCGATTCTCGCCTACATCGAGACGATGAAGCCGGAAGCCGATCCCGCACGCATCAAACGCGCCGAAACAGCCGCAAAGATCGCGGCATGGAGCAATATGCTTACGGCCCTCGGTACGGGAATCGTCGGTATGGCAACGGAAGGTTATGTGCCGAAAACCGGTACCGATGCTCCGCTGCGAATGCTCGACCGGATCAATGAGTGGGAAAAATTATACGACAGCCAAAACCGCGAATACCGACAACTGAAACTCCGTGCCCTCATGGGACAACAGGAAGGCGAGCAGCAGGCCGCGAACATGGAAGCCTCGGCCGCCGGCCAAGCCTATAACCTCGCGCAGAAACAATACGACGCCTTGCTGGGATATATGTGGAAAGCCCAGCAAGAGAAACAAAAACGGGCCGAGGATCTCCGGGACAAGAAAGAAATCGAAAAAATACGGGGTGAAAATAACCTCAAAGTGGCCCGCACGCGAGCCGCAGCGTCGGCTTCAACCGCCAGCGCACGCGCAGCCGCAGCCGCCGACAAAGCCGTCGTCCAGTTTCTCGACCGCGACGAAAAGACCGTCGTAAGCCTCTCGCCGGCACAGGAAAGTCTGCTTTACGAGAAAGGCCGTGATATGGGCATCATTCCCGAAGATGGAAGCCCGACCAAGAAACCGGCCTACACAGGCGAAAAAGTCCCGCAGTTCTCGTATGGCAAGCTCAAACCGGCACAGAAAGCACAGCTTTTACGCACAGTTTATCTGAAACTCACGGGCGAACAGGAGCCCTCGAAACCACCCGCCGATATAGGGCTGCTGTTCCGGCAGCCGAAACGCTATATTACCGGGCCATACTCCCCCGAAACACTGAATCTGCTTGAAACAGGACAGGCCGAACAGATGCGCGAAGCCGGTTTCTCCGACCAACAGATCATGGATTACTATCTGAATTATGAATAACTCACTTCCCGAACTCACCCCCGAACAGCTTCGGCAGCTCAACGCCATATCCGGCCTACAAAAGACCCGCAGACGTGGAGCCGACGCCTCGGTACCATCCGCTCTGACCGCCGAATCCGAATCGGGCGAAGCACCCGATATATCTGCATCGTATGCACTTCCAAAACCGGCTCCGAACATGTCCGAAGAGGATTACGAGCGGCAAATCAAAGAGGGCCTCACGGAACATATCGAAGCGATCTACGACCGTGCCCGCCAACGAGCCGACGCCCGACGACAGGAGACGTTGGCACGCATGGATAAGGGTACGGACAATGCGTCCTTGTGGCAACAGGCATGGGCTTCTTATGCAAAATCGCAAATGCTACGCAGCCCGTCGGCTCTCGGCGGTGAAGATACGCAGCTCATGCAGGCCGCAGAGCGGGCCTTGAAAATCCTCAATCAGAAAACAGAAAAGGACAAACAGGCCGGAGACGGCACATCGGGACTTACACGTGAAATTTTCGACTGGCAGACGTTGGCGGACTTTGCCTCGCTCGGAACCCGCGAGCTGGCCGAAAACATCGTAACGACACGGGCGCTGAAAAAAGCGGCCCGAAGCGAACGGCTGACCCCGACCGAAAAAGATATAGTCGAATTGTTCCGCACATCAGGGTTAATAAACGAGTATATCGCCCGGCGAGGCGGCCCCACCACCGGCGCGAAAGTCGGCAGCGGCGTCGCGGCATCGCTGCCCTACATGGCCGGCTTTGCCACAACGAGCGGTTTGGGCAGCGGAGCCGCAAAAACCGTCGGACGTGCCCTTATCAAAAAAGAAGCGAAAAACCTTGTAGGGCGGGGCCTGCGTAAATTGGGTGAATATACCGTCAGCGCAGCCGCTATGACGCCTTTACAGGCCGGAACCTACACCAACTACCACCAGCGGGCGCAACAACAATACACAGTGGCAGAAAACGGGACGGTTACAGAACATCCCGTGCCGAAGTACGAACTCATGTATAAGGCGGCCGCCGATTCGTTTACAGACGTGTTTACCGAGCATATCGGCGGAGAACTCGGCAAAGGCGTACAGAAAGTACTGAAATGGCCAGTCGAGCAGCTCGGCCGGCGTATGGGCGTAAAACTGTCGTTCGACAAGCTATTGCCGGGATATTCTCGGAGCAGGTATCTTACCGACTTCCGTAATCGAACTCTATGGAACGGCCCGGTCGATGAATGGTTGGAAGAGGTCGCCGGAGGCATCCTGTCGCCCCTTCTGACCGGAGAGCACGAACAATGGCGGGAGAATCTTTCGGGTGAAAACCTTTGGACGACGTTTCTCACCACGTCGCTCATGGGAGCGGGGTTCTCTGCGTTGGAACTGCCGAACGTCGCAGCATACGTCCACAAAACACACGTCCTGCAAACCGAGGAGAAAAAAGCGCTCGCCAAAATCGAAAATGAAGAACTGCGCAAACAGGTTTTCGAAGCGATGCACAAGCCGACGATGAGCCAGCAGGCGCAGGCGATGGCCGCGATCGACTGGCAGGCGGCCAATATCGGGAAAATGGACGCCGCACATGCCGCCGACTATGCCCGCTTCCGACTCCAACGACAGATTCTCGACGGCATGGAGACGGGCGATGCCGAGGGCGAAGCGCTCCATACCGCCGTACAAACCGCCGAGCGGTGGGCCTACAAAGGACTTGACGGCAAAACGGCGACCGAAGAAATCATAACGGCCCGACGTGCGGACGGGAAAACCTATGTCGTACTTTCGGGCGACACCGACGAAGCGGCTACGGACGGAACCTTATTCGTCCTCGACCCCGAAACCGACCAGCCCGGACAGATCGACCGGACGGAACTCGAACATATCGAACGAACGCCGCTGGCGGAATTTTCAGCACGGCAGGCTCAAATCATCGAACAGCAGGCCGAAGCTGAGAATCGGGCCAAGCAGGAACAATACGACATGGAAACCGGCACCGAAGCGGGCATTGCCCCAGAGGAAGTCGCACGAATCGTTACCCCCGAAGCCGTACAATACGCCAACGGCGACGAAGTAATTACCGCAGACGGGGTACAAGGGCGCATCACAGGGAAGCAAGGCGGCAGTTACGTCGTACAGTTGGATACCGGACAATTCGTCCTTACACCGGCCCATGCGCTCACCCCGAAATCCGAGGCACCACCACCGACCGAAACGACCACCGCCATCGCACCTGCGCAGCACAATGAAGCCACGGATACCGACACGACGAACAATGAACCGATCGCCCGGCAACTCGCCGAGGCGATTCGGGCAGCCGCAGGAGAGCAGGATGCACAACGAATCATACAACGTATGCTCGACGGAGCGGCCGATGCCGGACAACGGCAAATGTATTCGGACGCCTTGCAGTTTTTACAGCAGCACGCCACGGCAACGGTTCCCGTTGAAGAGCACCCGACACCGGTCCCGGCCGTGCCGCCCCCGGCGGCACCCGCCCGCACAGAAATACCCCGAATCCGCAAAGAGCGAACGACACCCTACACCCAATCTGCGGCCGAGTTAGGTGATTTCGTATCTATCGAGGACGTGATCCTGCGCGACATCGCCAGCGGGTTGAGGTTCGCATGGAAAGACAGCGGCAATCGTCGGGGGTTGGCCCGAGAACTCGGATTTACGGGCAATGAAAACGAACGCCGCTCGCGGTTCAGCATCCTATCTTCGGACGGTATCACTCCCGAACAATACGCCGAGCGGCTTTATTTCCAATACGGCGGCGGGAATACGGAGCAGGCACATTGGGACATGGACGACAAGACGATCAAAGATGCCGTGCTGGAAGTACTCTCCCGAATACATTCGCCACGACAGGCTTACAACGCTGCCGTAAGGTTGCACAACGACACTCCGAATCCATACGACGATATGGACGAAGAGGATTACGCCCGGATGCAGGAGTATGAAGCCGAACAGGAGCGCGTCCGCACGGAATTATTATATGACGACGCCTTCGCACAATGGGCCGGACAGACGTCGCAGGATCAATGGGCAGAAATAGATAATTTATTCATTGAGGATGCGTCCGAATCTTCAAAAAACACTAACTTTGAAGCGACAGAGACAGCACCTCCCAATCCAGCAAATTATGACGACGAAACCGAAAACGGAAACGGGATTGACACCTCAGCGTTTGGAGCGACTGGCAACGATCGTAGCGAGACTGTCGATGGAGAACAACGTAACGCCCCAGCAGGTGATGATGCGTATCTCGGACAACAGGGCGGCGGGTCGGCCGCAGTTCGACATGGAGGCGGACTGGACGCAATATCCGGCCCCCTCACCGACGACGAACGACGAATAGCGGCCGAGACCGCCGCCGAGATCGAAGCCCGTCTCGACCAATACAGGGCCGAACTGCACACGCTTCGCACCCGCTATGCTGCCGAAAAACGCAATATCGGAACCGCTTACGAAGAGGATAACCAAACAACGTTGTTCGGGCCGTCTCACGAACCTTCCGACGGCGATCTGTTCGACGTGCCGCGCGATTTCTCCGACCGTAATCTCAACGACATTTTAGCTCCCCTGCAAGCGGAAATAGGCCGTTTGCAGGAACGTATCGCCCGTACCGAAGCCTCGAAAAGCAAAGTTATTGCCGAGGCGGTGGAGGCTTATCATGCGCAGGGGACTTTACCGCTCCGAGAAGAACGGCAAAAGGAAATCCCGCAAAACAGCACATCGGCCGAGGATACGTTTCCGCCTGCAATTACCCAAGAATACGACAGATACCTGCATCATGCCGTCGCGTCGTTTCCCGATAAGGTTTTCAGCGTGCTGAACAATGACCTTATCAAAGCCGGATTCATCCGCGACGTGCGGCGGCTGGCCAAGAAAGACGTTCGCGCCGCAATCAAGTTGGTTGCGGAAGCCAACGCTGCGGCTCAAAAATATGCGGGCAAACCGATCCTTACGCCTCGCCACAGCATCCATGCGGAGCTGGCAACCCTTGCCGAAAGTCAGCATCGAACGAAAACCGCGACATCCGACACATCGGCCGAAACCGGACTTTTCAGCCCTACGGAACAAACCCGCCACTCCAAGACCGGCGCTACTCTTTACTCTGTCAAATTGGCAGAACGGATCGAACGAAATGCATTTCAAAGTTTGAAAAAGAGGGCCAAAGAACACGACGGATATTACAGCTCCTTCACTCGCAGTTTTCTATTCGACACCCCGGAAGACGCCGAGGCATTTCGGGGGACAGCACCAACATCCGACGCCACCCGCCCGACATCGGAAGAACAGCCCGCCATCCAACATCCGCTATTTGATAAAGCGGCATTGGTTCCGGTAGATTCATACTCTCCGAAGGCATATAATATGTACCGTTTTTATTCGGCAAGGGCCCGTGAGGGACTGGGATATAAAAAACAAAGTATCGTTCAAAATGACGAAGCCCGCGAACGATTCATCGACCATATCCGTAAATTGGCTGAACAAAGTGCAGACGCCGCTATCCGGTTAGTGGTGGAAATCAATAAGGCAGCAGAACAAGAAGAAGGAAAACCCGTATTTCCGCTCCAACACAGCATCTATGCGGAATTAGAGGAGGTACACGCCCGACAGACAGCGGAAAAACAACAATCGGAAACAGCCGACGATTCCGCTTCATCGGCCGGCACAGCTCCCGAATACGGGGCGCAGAACAAATTGGTAACGACTGAGCAATACGAGGAACTGAAACGACGGATGCGCGAGAAACTCGGACAACTCAACGCCGGATTCGACCCCGAAATACTCTCCATAGGTGCACAAATGGCCGCTTACCATGTTGAGGCCGGAGCGCGTCGATTCGCCGACTTCTCCCGCCGGATGATCGCCGATCTGGGCGACGTGATCCGCCCCTATCTGAAACCTATTTACACCGCCGCCCGCCAAATGCCCGGCATGGAGGAATATGCCGCGCAAATGGACAGCTACGAGCAGGTGGAGGCGTTCGACATGGCCGATCTCGACAAGGCCGAGAAAACATCCCAGCCGACAGGAACGGGAGCACAATACCGATTGGCAGGAATATACGACATGACGGGGGCTGTCGAGAAAGACACAAACGAGACTGGCAATCTACGCCCCGAAAAGAACTTCCGCAAGGATTTGGAGCGATTCAGCCGTGTTTTCGCCGATGAATTGGGCTGGGAGCACGAAACGGATCGCAAGGGTAAAACCATCTATGCCCAGACCAATATAGCACCGGCCGGCGGCGACGGCTCGTTTACACTTTGGGCACCCGAAACGGATTTGGGCATTTATGTCAGTGTACCCGTCGCACCACAAAGCTACGACAACCGATACGGGTATTCTAATAACTTGAAAATAAAAGATATTATGGGCTTCGGAGAGCCAATATTATGGCGACTGCGAAACAAAGAACAAACCTTTTTACCCAATGGACACAATCGTTATGCCCCGGCAGATATTACCGTCGGCGAGCTGGCCGAACTTGCAAAAAAAGAATTAAATGCTTATCTTGACAACATAACAGCGGCCAAGACGCTCGACCATATATTACAAGAGAATCAAAATACACGAAACGATGAACGACGGGAAAACAGTAGCGAGAAAGACTATCCCGCTTATGGAGACGGAAGCCGCAAAGACGGCGCTTTGGGAACTGGCATTTTATCAGCCGAGAAGCCTGTTGCAACAGTATCGGGAGAATCCGGCGGAATTGCTCGATTCGATAGACCAGACCGTAACACGGGCGATGCGGTGGCGGCAGGCAGCACTCGAACGGGACGAAGATCCGGTAGTAGTGGACGAGTATTACTATCAACTCCTCCGACCGTGTTACTGTCCGGAGGAGCCGGAACAAATACCCATCAGCGAAAAAATGATGCGGGAGATCATCGCCACGTTGAAAAAGGTGGAGAAAGCGAAGTCGCAAAAAACACCTCGTACAAAAACCATGTAATCGAACGAGGACACGACCTCGCTCCGAGAGGCGAGGTTGGCAAGATCAAAGCCAGTCTCGCCGCAATCCGGCTCATTAAAGAAATCGAAGCCGAAGGCCGCGAAGCCACCCCGGAAGAAAAAGCTGTATTGGAGCAATTCTCCGGCTGGGGCGGTATTCCAGCAATCTTCAAAATAGCCCATCCCTACCACAACGAACTGCGCGAACTACTGACAGCCGATGAATACGAAGCGGCACGCGCATCCACAACCACCGCATTTTATACTCCACCCGAAGTCATATCGTCGATATGGGATATGGTGGAACGCCTCGGATTCGACGGTGGCCGCATCCTCGAACCATCGGCCGGCATCGGACATTTTTTCGGTCTGATGCCTCTTTCGATACGGTCGAAATCGGATTTGACAGGAATCGAACTCGACGATCTGTCCGGCCACATCCTTCGTGCGCTCTATCCCGAAGCGCATATCCACATCGAAGGTTTCGAGCAGCAGCGCATACCTAACAACAGCTATTCGCTGGTGATCAGCAATGTACCGTTCGGAACGTTCAAAGTACACGATACGTTCGACCGCGATTTATCCTCACGTTTCGAGATTCACGACTATTTCATCGCCAAAAGCATCCGGAAGCTCAAACCCGGCGGATTGGGCGTATTCATTACCTCGACAGCAACGCTCGATCGGAGTGCAAATTTGCGGAATTGGGTCGTAAACGACGGTAATGCAGACTTCATCGGGGCAGTCCGTCTGAATACCGGTACATTCAAAAATACGGCCGGCACCGAAACCTCGGCCGACATCATTATCGTCCGCAAACGCGACGAAGCCGGGCCGGCACCCTATGCCGTAAATATGCAATCGACCATTACGGAACGCGAGGCGCCCTACGAACGAATTATCAAACTGTCGAACGGGAAGGTAAAGACCGAAGCAGCAACGGCACACATGAACTATAACAAGTATTTTCACGACAATCCGCAGTTCATGGCCGGCCAGATGCGCTTCGGATTCGAAAGTGGCGTGGAAATACGCCCCACAGAACAGCGCTGCGTCCCCACAAGCGACATAGACCAGTCCCGCACGCTCGACAGTTTCATATCCGCACTCCCCGAAAATATCTACACATCGGCCCCGGCACCCGCAACGGAGCGAATACCGCAAGCGGTCGAGGCCCCCAACAGTACAAAAGAGGGAGGACTTACGATCATCGACGGAAAACCATATATCGTGCGGTTCGGACAAGCCGTACCCGCCGACTGGAACTCGTTGAAAATCCGCAACCGCAGTAAAGTCGAAGCGTTAGGCGATTACCTGCGGCTGAAAAGTGCGATCACAGAGCTACTCGATGCCGAACGCAATGATCTGCCGAACATCGAGCAACTGCGAGCCGAGCTTAACGACGCCTACGCTACCTTCACCCGTCGTTACGGGACATTATCAAGAAACACGCGTATTTCATTCCTGCGCGACGACGTGGATTTTCCCTCCATCGCAGCCATCGAAAACGACAAGGAAATCGTAACTCCCGACGGAAAGAAACGACATGACATCCAAAGGTCGGACATCTTCTTTCGCCGGATGCTGGAACCGACACGCGAACTGAAAGCCGACACGCCGAAAGACGCGATCGCCGTATCGCTCTACCGCTACGGACGGCTCGATATGCCCTATATCGCAGAATTGCTCCACATACCACAAGAGGATACAGAAAAAGAACTGCTCGCACAGGAACTTATCTATGTCAATCCGGTAACGGGTCTTTATGAGGAGCGCAACGAATACCTCTCGGGAAATGTCCGCGAGAAACTCGAACAGGCCGAGCAAGCCAATGAAAACGGACAGTTCGACGCCAACATCCGTGCGCTCGTGAAAATTATTCCGATGGATATTCCGCTGCCGCTGATTAAAGTATCGCTCGGCAGCACATGGATACCCATCGCCCTATACGAACAGTTTTTCAAAGAGACGTTCAACGTAACGGCCCATATCGCCAAAACATCGGCCAACAAGTATATCGCCAAAATCTCGAACGAAGGGAATACGGTCGATACCAATATGGGGATTCCGCAAGCGCCGGGGAGCAAACTCGCACTCGACCGGATGAACAAGACGCAGACCTACATCAGTCGCAGCGAATACGACCCTTTGGCTCAGAAAGAAAAGCGTGTCAAAGACCCCGAAGCGATGACGCAGGCCGCCATGAAACAGACCGAGCTGGAAGAACGATTCGAACAATGGATTAAAGGACAAGATAAAACAACGACCGATAAGCTCGTCGAAATATATAACAGAACCTTCAACAGCACCGTCGAAAGACAAATCGACGTTTCATCGTTCGATTATTTTCCCAACGCCACACACACGAAGAAGCCGCGCGAGCATCAGAAAATCGGTGTCATGCGAGGTTTGCAAGGAGCAACGCTGCTGGCACACGAAGTCGGCACGGGAAAAACCCTGACCCTCATAACTACGGCAATGGAGATGCGGCGGCTCGGTATCGCCCAGAAGCCGTGCATCGTCGTACAACGCTCGACATTCAACCAATTCGCCTCCGAAATAAAATCCCTCTATCCGGCCGCCCGTGTCCTCGTTCCGTCCGAAAAAGACCTCACGGCATCGCAGCGGCAGGAATTATTCGCAAAGATCGCCTATAACGATTGGGATATTGTCGTACTCTATCACAGCTATCTGGATGCCATACCGGATGCCCCGGAGCGTGTCAATGAATATATCGACACGCTGATCGCAGAGAAGATGCAACAGCTCGAAGAAATCGAAGCCAATTCTCCGGACAATGCCAAACGGCAGGCTTATGCAATCAAGAAACAGATCGAAGGACTGGAAAACAAGAAAATAACGGATAAAACAGTCAAAGAGGAAGAAAAACTCAAAGCACAGGCCCGTACTCGTGCATTACGTCTGCTCGACCGCCGCACGGACGAGACGATGACCTTTGAACAGTTGGGAATCGACGCTTTGCTGGTAGATGAAGCACATGCCTACAAGAAGCTCGGTTTTACCACCAACCTGCAAAATATCAAAGGTATAGACCCTGCGGCGTCGCAACGGGCGCAGAGCATGAGGCTGAAAACATCTTATATTCTGGCAAATAAACAGAACAAAAACGTCGTATTCGCCACCGGAACACCCATATCCAATACAATGGCCGAGATGTGGACGTTCCTGCGCTATCTGCTGCCCAAACACGAACTTGAACAGTACGAGATCGCCGATTTCGATTCCTTTGCGAACAATTTCGGAAATATCGAGGAATCGGCCGAGTTTGCCACAAACGGCAAATTCCGCGTAGTCGAACGCTTCGCCAGTTACTCCAACGTGCCGGAACTGCTGGCGATCTGGAAGAAAGTCGCGCACACCGTACTCACGGAGGATGTACCGGATCTGCGCGAAGGTGTAGGAACGCCGCGCATTGAGGGAGGCAAACCGAAGGATATACTGCTCGACCAAACGCCTGCGCTGCGGGCAATCATGCGCAGCATACGGGAAATACTGACTCAATACGACGCTATGTCCGGTAAGGAAAAACGTCGTAACTCCCATATCCCGCTGGTCATGTTCGGACTGGCCAAACGTGCGGCAATCGACGTGCGGCTGGTTAATCCCGCTCTACCGGACGATCCCAACAGCAAAGTCAATCATGCCGTGCGCGAAGTCGTAGAAGATTTGAAAGCAACGGCCGATTACAACGGCACCGTTGCTGTTTTCTGCGACGCCTACCAAAGCCGCGACCACAGCTTCAATCTTTTCGTGGATATGAAGCGTAAATTCATCGACGCCGGCATACCGGCCCAGCAGGTCGCTATCATCCACGACTACATAACGGACGCGAAACGCGAGGCGCTCTACAAGCAAATAAACAACGGCGAAGTACGGATCGTACTCGGCACGACCGAGAAATTAGGTATCGGAGTAAATATGCAGGAGCGTCTGCACATGCTCGTCAATCTGGACGTACCCATACGTCCTATGGACTACCTGCAACGCATCGGCCGCATTGTGCGGCAGGGCAATCTGCACCTGCAAATGGACAAACCCGTGCGTATTCTGCGCCTCGGAGTAAAACAAACGCTTGATGTTACGGGCTACCAACGGCTGAAAATCAAGGAATCGTTCATTAAGCAGGCAATGAAGGGCGAGGTTACGGAACGCTCGCTCGAAGAACCCGAAACCGACAGCAGCGACAGCACGAATTTCGGGCAGATGATGGCCTCACTCTCCGGCAGCGCTGCGGCGCTCGCCCTGTCGCTCGAACAGAATAAACTACGCAAGCTGAGAAACGCACGCGACTACTACAATCAACATCAAATATACGTCGCACATGAACTCAAACGACTGCAAAACGTCCTTCAAACAACCCCGCAAATAATTGCTCAAATCCGTAAGAAAAAAGATTTCCTGCGAAGCCTGTTTCCGGACGATAAAGTGGTATCGGTGGAAGTGGGAAAACTCAAAGCCTCCGAGCCGGAAAAAATCGAAGACCTGTTCGTTCCGCTCTCGAAACGCATCGAAGCCGAAGCGGATGCCCTCCGCCAATCACCCGACCGTACACAATCGGACATGACACTCCGCATCGGAATCAACGGCAAAGAGTTCGACATTATAATTGTTTTACGACGGAATTACCTTTCCAATGAAAAGGAGCGCATCAACCGCACGATTTATTACCAATGCAACGAATGGCGCGACCTGCAAGGCGAAGCCGGAGCTAAGATGATTAACGTCATCAGCCAAGTCGAAAAAGTGCTCTCCGGTGAGGAGTACGACGCCGAAATACAGAAGCGGCAGCTCGGAATGGAAACGGCACAACAAGCCATCGAATATTTACAGACGCAGGTCGGCAATGGATTTCCCAAACAAGCAGAGTTGGAGGCGGCAGAAGAACGCATCGCCGAGCTGGAAGAGCAGATGAAAGTGGAACTGGCAGCGATCGAAGCACAGGAGGAAACCGACAAGTCCGGAACCGCAACCATAGACATCGACCCTGACGAATTGATTGACGACAATGCAGGAAACGGCCTCCGCTTCCGCGACGGTGGCAATCCGTTCGGTTCCGACGCCCCGGCAAGCGATGCGGAGTTGGCTCGCCGCGTTCGCCGGATCGCCCGCACGCTGAACACTCCGGTCGAGATTATCGACGACCTCGATGCAATTACCGATTCCGACCCGCTCGTGCAACGTCGTAAACGACACTCAAAAGGTTTTTACGACCCGCAAACGGGACAAACGTTCATTGTCCTGCCCAATATTACGACACTCGCCGATGCCGAAGCGACCGTATTGCATGAAATTGTCGGACACATGGGCTTACGCTCGCTGATGGGCGACCGTTTCGGCGACTTTCTCGATAAGGTTTACAATGGTCTCGATACCGAAGGGCGCAGCCGTGTGGCCGACATTGCCCGCGAGCAGGAGCACCAATCCTCCGGCGCCAAGCACCGCCAGGCAAATACCCGCCGTCTGGCAACGGAAGAATACCTCGCACATTTGGCGGAAGGCGACATCACGCCGAGCCGCTTTGCCCGGATCATCGGCCGTATCCGCTCGCTGCTACGCGACATATTGCGACTTCCGCTGCGTATCGGCGACCGCGACATCGCTTATTTGTTGTGGTTGTCGAAACACCGCCTGCAAAAAACACGCACGGCCGCCGAAGCCGTCGCCGCAACAGCGACCGAACGACGCATCCGTAAACAGCTTTTCGGTCGTTCTGAAAACGTGCGTTACCGTGCGATATTCGACGACGCTACACCTGAAAATATCGAACGGTATAGCATCGAACGCTACATCCGCGAGCATCATATCACCGGAGTTTTACTCGGCGAACATAATGCCGATGACTTCGCTATGCGTGTATATGGACTGCTTGATGACATGGGCCGAGCCATCATTGACCGCATGGGCAATGATCGTTTGAAGGCCATGCGCAAATACCTCGCATTATTCGACCTCCAAAAGCTCACCGATCAAGAAAGCTATCGCAGCATCATCGACGAACTGGTGAAAACCTTACCCCAAGAGACGAAAGAGCAAATCGTGCGCTCCATGCGCAAACACCTCGATTTCGTCCTCTCCGACAACTACCGCACTCCGTTGCGGCGACGCACGATGAAAAGCGAACGACCTCTACCGGAGAATTTCAAATATGCGAGCGAGTATGTCGAAGAATTGCTTAAAAAGAAACGGGCACAGCCCGAAATGGCTCCGCCGGCCGGAATCGAACCGACTGTGATTTACGACAAGCGGAATTGGAAAAGCCGTCAGCAACTCCGGTTCATAGATAGCACTTTACCCGTCGAAAGATTACAGGAAGAAGTCGTGCGGCGCGGAGGCAGCATCGACGACCTCACGGACATACACAAACATTTGAACCACTTGACAAGCATCGCCAAAGTCGCAATCGACAAATACACGAAAGAGTATTTAGACCCCATACTCGACCAAATCGCAGCCATAGCCCGTGAAACAGGCATGACGGAAACACACATCATCGACTACATCACGGCCGAATCGTCGCTCGAACGGCAGGCAACGGGGATTGCGGCCCTATCCCTCGACCCGCGCGATGCGTGGAACGAAACGCTGGCCCGAAGTATCGTCGCAGATTTCCGCCGCCGGGCCGGAGAGATTCCGACACAGCGATTATGGCAGCGAATCAATGCGGCTAACGACCGCGTGCTGGAAATCCTCGTCGAGGACGGAATGTTAGCCCCCGAACACCGCAAGTTGATAAAGGGGCACGGCTGGGACTACTATGTACCCTTACGGGATTATGATTACAACTACCGCGACCAGAAAGGCGAGCCGGTGGCTTTCGATGCGGCCGACGTGTACGACTTCATCGACGACAGTGCGGGGCCGCGCCCCTTACGGAAAGTGCTGCACGAAGCCGAAGGACGTATCGCAAAGCCCCGCAATCCGATCGCTCAAATGGTGAATATCGGTATCGGAGCGATCATCGCCGCCAAAACCAACAGGGCGAGGCAGTCGGCCTTACGGTTGGTGCAGAACAACAGCCGCAATTCGGAAGACTTGTTCCGCGTCGATAAGGTCTGGTTGGCAAAAGGCATCGGCAACAGATGGGTTACGACGACCATAGACCCCGCCGTCGAGGACATCGAACTATCGAAGGCGGCACGTAAGGAGATCGCCCGGCTGAAAAAGGAGATGAACGCGGCACTTCAAGCACACGATGATGAACTGGCCGACTACCTGTATAACCGTATCGAGGAGACCGAACGGTTCAACATTGTCCGCGAAGCCGAATCGGGCAGTCGTTTCGAGCACGAAGGACACTTGGGACATTCTTACGAACGACAGCGCAATGTGGAATGTTACGTGAACGGTATCCGTTATGTGATAACCTTCGCCGATCCCGCCGTGGCGAACGCGATCAACCAGTATAACCGGCTGGCGATTCCAAAATGGCTGGATGATACGGTCGGGAACGCGACACGCTGGCTGGCAAGAGCTTTTACCTCCCGAAATCCGGCGTTTGTCGCAGCGAATTTCCTGCGCGACGTGCAGCACGCCGCGCTGGTACACGCCATCGACAAAGGCGGGAATCTCGAAGGATTCGTGCGTAACATCCCTGCAAGTATGGCCGCAATCACCCGCGAACTGCGAGGCAAGGCCGAGCCGCTGACCATCGCCGAAACCGGGACGCTCGACGTACTCGACACCGCCGATCGGCAGGAACTAATCCGGCAATTCGGCCGCGAACGGGTCATGGACACGCTTTACGACTATTTCCGTGAAAACGGCGGGGAAACGGGGTTCGTACATAGTAAAGACATCGCCGAGGCCGAAAAGGAGATCAAACGTTACGTTGCATTCCGCACGGGGCGTATAGGTGAACTGCTGAAAGCAACGCAGCGCAGCGAACGCGCCGGGGTATGGCTCTCGTATGCTGCCCGCAAAAGCGGTATGCAAGCAATAGGCGTCGCGCTGGAAAATGCCTCCCGCATTGCCGAAAACACATCCCGTTTGGCGACCTTCACCACATCGCTTGAACAAGGAAAATCGCTCCTTACGGCTATCGACGATGCAAAAAACGTTACGGTGAATTTCAACCGTCGCGGTACGGCAACCCGGCCGCTCGGCATGTTCTACGTCTTTTTCAATGCTTCGGTACAGGGAGCGGCACAGGTCGCACGAATCGCCATGCGTAACCGGAAAAGATTTGCACAGGCTGTTGCCACGCTGACGGCGGCTGGATTTCTCGACAGTCTGCTGCTTGATTTCTTCCTCGCCGGAAGCGGAGGCGACGGGCGCGGGCCGGGCGGTTCCGGATAAGAAAAAAAAAAAAACCCAGCCGATTCTCACGAACCGACTGTCCCAATCATCATCTATGAATGAAGACCATTATAGTCTTCAATATCTTATTAAATCTCTATTAAACTTCAATGAAAATCATATTTTCGTTTTCGAGCGCAAAGATAATCAATGAAATACATCAATTCCCAATATTTTAAGATATTTAAAATAACATTCTATAAACAAAGGGATTTTATAGACCAATACAGCAAAAAAAGCAGCCGATTCTCACGAACCAGCTGCTTCAATCATCATTTATGAATGAAGACAGTAAGAGTCTTCATTATATTAGCGGCTATCTAATATAACCGTAATATTCATCGTCTGTAGCACAATCCCACCAAATAGGATAGCACCAAATATTTGTTTCAAAAGCCTTTGAGTTGGCAGCTCCGGCATTCGTTGCATTATATTGTAATTCCAATGTGGCTGGTAATCTCCAACGGCGCATCCAGTACATGGGATCAGTAGGTGAAGTTCCGGTTATTTCTGCCTGTCCGGCAAATAGCGGACCACGCTGATAACCGGGATATACAACACCGAAACTACCGATATTACCGGCACTGTAATTAAAACGGCGCATATCATTCCAATTCTCAGCGCTGCATCCCATTGCTAAGTACTTCTGCAACATAATGTCAGCCATAGTCAGACTGCCTTCATCCTGGCAAACAGCGTCACTCGCCATATAAGCAGTAATCTCACTGTTGTCCATCGGCCACATATCCTTATTATCATAACCGGCAGCTTTCCACTCTTCCAGTTTTGTCTGCATCATATCCATGTGAGCTTTAATGCCTTCTTTATAAGCAGCAAGAGCCTTCGTTTTATCACCTTTACGCATATAAATCTCAGACTTAATAAAACACATTTCATGATAAGTTAAAACTTCAAAGTCCGAGTTAGGACGTACCTGGAACGACCCCGTAGAGCCAATAGCACCGGCAGATACAGCAGCAGCAGTCTGGAAATACCAATACATATCCATTTCACCTTGCCCACCCATGCCTGTAAGGCAGGAGTTATTACGTAAATTTACATAGATCGTATCCCCTGCATATATATAGTTAGTACTATTCACATAAGGAGAACCTTTAGGGTAAGTCACAATAACCTTATTGCCATCCACTGTATACTTCTTACCTTTCAATGATGCGATAAATTCATTACGCTTGCTTGCGTCCGCAATCTCATACGAAATATCCTTATTGGCATCAGCGTAAACAGGAGATTGGATAGAGAGTTCTCCGCCGGCAGTCAAACGAGCCGACTCTCCGTAGAAATCGACACCCACAGAACGCAACCAATCATAAGACTGCACCTTACCATCAGCATTTAATTTGATATTACACATGGCAGCCGGTACGATTTTAGTCATACGGGGATCTACCGTGCCTGCCCCACGCATATTAGTCAGCAAATCATAATAGTATTTCGAAAGCCTCTGGTTGGAACCGTAAGCGGCAACATTCCAGTTGGAATTAGTCATCACAGGGTCCTGAAGCAGATAATCGGTTACATCCGAAGAGCTATTATAGCATTTAACTAATATATTATCGCTGTTTGATTGAGGAGCTTTCGACAAACATTCTAAAATAGCATCCGGATTGAACAAATCTGCTTTTTTGGAAAGCTTCAATAAATAGCGAGCTTTCAAACCATAGCAAAGCTTTAACCACTTCTGGACATCACCGGCATTCCACATATCCCCATCTATCAATCTGGTAGCTGAAGTTTCCTGAGCCCTTCCAAAAAGTTCAATGGCTTCATCCAATTTGGCAATACATCCATTAAAGATTGTTTTCCCATCATCATAGGCAGGACTCGGTGAAGCACCTAATGCCTCTGTATAAGGTATCTCGCCATACAGGTCGAGCATTTCCATAAATCCCAAAGCATGAAATACATCGGCTGCGGCCATGTAATGATAAGCTCCTTCCTGTTCTGCCTTCTTATACAAATCATTCAGATTGGCAGCAGTCTCCACAAACCAAGTCTGGTAAGGAGTGGTGGTGGTACCTGACGGGCATGCCCATGTGACACTCAGCTTATTGTTATTACCATTATTACTATAAAAAACACCTGCCTGACAAGCTGTGCGCATATTCACTGTACCGGCACTATACATATAAAATTTCTGAATCCAAGGTAAACGATTCGAAACCAAAGCGCTTTCATTATTGGGAGAATCCGGATCGACATTAACATCCAGCCACTCCTCACAGGATGTTGTGCTTAAAGTAAGCATACAACCCAGTGCTATATATTTAAAATACTTCATAATCTTCAATTTTTTTTGCAGTTATTAGAATGTAAGATTAACGCCAAAAGAAAAACTGGATGTTGACGGAACACTACAATAATCAATACCTGTAGCACCGGAACCGCCTGTACCACCAGCCGTACTAACTTCAGGGTCCATGCCCTTATAGTTTGTCCAAGTAAACAAGTTTGTTCCGGTAGCAGTTACCGATAATCTCTTAATAACATTCTGTCTTTTTATTAGCTTCGTGAAATCATAGCTGACAGATAAAGAGCGCAATTTCAACCAATTTACAGAAGTTATAAAGTTATAGGAGTTTGAACAATAGTTATCCCAATATTTCTTTATCATGGCCTTACCGGAATATGTAACGCCATTGATATCATAACTTTGATCAGCATAATAAGTCTGATTAATATCTGCTCCAGTTTTACTGTCTACTCCGGTCACCGTCACATATTCACGACCATTTTCCAAGGTGCGTTTGCTTAATCCATTTGACACCATATAGTATTCAGTACCGTTATATACATCACCACCAATGCGGAAATCAAGCAAGAAAGAAAGCGTCAAATCCTTAATGTGAAATGTATTATTCAAACCACCTATAAATTTCGGTTCACGGTTACCGACAACTTCACTGGTAGAAGAATGAATTTTATATAACCCTGTAGTAGCATCAACCTGATATCTTCCGCCAATGATTTCTTGATTATCCTCTCCGGTGGTTTCATAAGCAAAACGACTGCCAACCAATGCGAGGAATTTACCACCATTCGGAACAGAGGCAGCTTTTACCGTACCGAACTGCGCATCTGTCGGATAGAACATACTCACACCATCCAGAAAATCACCCAATTTACCACGGTTATAAGAAGTATTTAAAGTAATATTCCATTCAAAGTCTTTTGTTACAATAGGCTTACCGGTAATAGCTATTTCCATACCGTTATTGATTACAGAACCTGAATTGATAGAAGACATTATGGAACCGTTTGCATTAGACAAACGAGGAGAAGCGATTTGATTTTTGGTCTGGCTATGATAATAAGTATAGTCTAGGCCTAAACGTCCACCTAAAAATCTCAATTCCGTGCCTACTTCCCATGCCGTCTGGATCTCAGGTTTCAAATATGCATTGCCAAGCACATACTGATTTCCAACCCCTGTAAAAGAACCATAAGAAATAGGAGTTTCCAGATAAGTTAACGTGGCATAAGCATTAGCATCCTTGCCAACTTGCGCCCAACTGGCACGTACCTTGCCAAAAGTAAGTATATCATTCTTGCTAAACAACTCAGTGAATACAAATGAACCGCTAACGGAGGGATAGAAATAAGAACGATTATCAATAGGTAAAGTAGATGACCAGTCATTACGACCTGTGACTGTGAGATAAGCAATATTTTTATAAGAAGCACGAAATTCACCATATATGCCTACCAGTCTTTTCTTTGATGTAGCATCTTTAAAGAATTGGTTTTCTTTCGATATATTATTAAAGCTGATTGTACCTGCCGTAATAAAGTCATATCCCCAATGGGTTTGGTTATGGCGCTCAGTACTTTCAGTAGTAGTACCTACCAATAAATTCAGATCGAAATCACCAAAGGTTTTATGGAAATTACTCATTACGTTCGTTGAAATATAATTGTAAGTATAGTCACTCTTATTCAGACGACCATTCTGATACATTTCTTTTGCAACAGAGCCCGGAGCAATATAAGTATATGCTTCCGTCGTATATTGGTCGTAACCTACACGTGCTGAAACATCCCACCAGTCTGCTATTTTGAAAGAAGCATTTGCTGCACCGGTAAAGCGTTTTGTATTATCCGACAGCTTGTTTTTATTTATAATCCAATACGGATTTTCCTTATCGCTTGCCAAGTCCAGACGACCATCAAACAAACGATATTTAGAACCATCCTCATTCAAGTACTTCGACATGTCTTCGGTCTGGGGCCAACTGTAAAGTGCAGTCATGGTACCATTACCACCACCGTCATATAAACCTGCGGAAGTTAATGTCTTATCTGTATCTGCTATAGAATAGGAAACGTTAGCACCTACCGTCAAACGACCATATTTCTGTTCACCATTAAAGCGGACTGTTGTTTTATTATAGCCTGTTTTGGGAACAATACCCGTTTGATCATAATTAGATGCAGACAAAAAGAATGAACTATTTTTAGTTCCACCGGAAATGCTAACATTATTATCCCAAACAGCACCATTTTGGAAGAAGTCACCAATGTTATCATATAGTTGGGTACCAGAAGCGATTCTCTCCCCCCATGACAAGTAAGTCAAATCATCCAGAACACCATTATTTGAATAATATCCACGGCCAAATTCCGTCTGAACTTCCGGTAGCTTAGTAGCCCATGAACTACTCAACTTACTGGAAAAGTCAACTTTAACAGAACCTTCAGCACCTTTTTTAGTAGTTATGATAATAGCACCATCGGCAGCACGCGAACCATACAAAGCAGCTGCAGCAGCACCTTTCAATATGGACATGGTCTCAATATCTTCCGGATTGATATCCATCACACGATTTGAGTAGGTTGTATTACTACGCGTCATACCATCAGTACCGCTATTACCCACTACTTGTGTAGAATTATCATAAATAATTCCATCCACCACAAACAAAGGCTGGTTCTCGCGACCTTCTGAAGTAGAATTACCACCACGAATGATAATACTTGCACCGGCACCTGCCGCACCACTACTCTGCGTAATATTTACACCTGGAACCTTACCTGCCAATGAATTAATAACATTGGTATTTTTGTTCTTCAATAATTCTTCTGAGTTAATATCAGAGACAGCATATCCTAAAGCCTTCTTTTCCTTTTTAATACCCATAGCAGTCACCACAACTTCATTCAAAGTCTGGGCATCTTCTTTCAAGGTCACTGTATATACATTTCCTGCACCTACCTTAATTTCAGCCGAAGTATACCCCACGAATGAAATTACTAATGTGCTACCCAACTGGGCATCTACAGAGAATCCGCCATCTACATTAGTAACAGTACCCGTGCCTGTACCCTTTACTAATACGCTGGCACCAATGATTGGCTCACCCGTTGCATCTACAACTTTTCCCGTGATTTTCTTTGCTTGTTGAGTACTTTGGGAACTTGGTGTATCAACATTTATATATAAGTACAACAAACGCCTATTTATTATTATTTTTATATTATCTTCCGGGAGAGCACTTACTCTTTTTTTACTGTATACTGGACGACTTGATACTTACTTAATAATAAGTAACATCTCATTTATCTCACCGAAGAATCTGATATTGACTAAAAAGAATAATTGCATGAATAAATAAAAAATCAGCTAGCCTAATTATTAATAATCAAATATCAATATTCACATCAATTAAACCAGTTAAGTAATGAAAGTCTAATTGATTTCTATTTCAGCTTGATAATAGCATTCTATATTTTTTAGAATTTATATATATAAAATATAAATATTGCTATATTATTGTTTTAAGAGAGCACAATCATATAGCAACTAAATACTATATATTCATCAATATTACAAACAATTATTCACATTATACTTTCAATATAACATATATATCAGCAGAAGTAAAGACAATATGATTTTTAGAAAAAGTAATATTTCATGCATTAAGAATGAAATATAAGTCTCAGCAAAGAAGAAAAATAAATATATTAGTATTCGTTTACATATTTTTAATGCTTAATATAACACAAATATCAAACTAATTTATATTTTTGCAAACAAATCCAAATTATATAGCTTATGAAAAACAATTATCACTTATCATTAGTATTGCTTGTATTGTTTGGGATATCTTCTCCATATTTGGCTAAAGCAGCCGATCGAGAAAATACACCAAGTTCCCAAAGAACTTAACTTTACTATTCAATTTTACATTACTTTCCAATAGGCTGTATCTTCCTTCTCACATCCTTAGAAATCTCCAAAAACATGTAATTCAATTTCCCGGAATGTATTCCTTCTTCATTTTGCTTATACTTATTATTAGCGTATTGCTTTGACTTATCGAATGTTAGTCGTGACATTTGATTCTGTGATTTACCTACCATCGTTGAATCCAGCTTCTCATCCGGAAAGAAATCATCCAGATCCACATCTCCAATCATAGTAGTTTCAAGGAAGTTCATATTCTTGCGACCGGCATCTGTATAATACCCCACAAACATATGTCCCGGAGTACGAACCAATATGGGTTCTATATTAATAGCACGAAGTAAGGAAGCAAACAACACGCTACCATCCACACAGTTAATCTGCGAAGACTCCAGTGCATCATCAAACGTGCGAACACGCTGGGAAAAGACCACATTACTGGACAAACGGTATTGGAAACAGAACTGTAACGGAAATTACGCTTTTGAAGTACGTTCCATAGAGCATAGACTTGCTTGTCCACCACTTCAGCATTGCCACCCTGATAGCCCAGGAAACGATTGACAATACGGGTGTTCAGTGCTTCACGCAACAGTTTATCAATCATCGGATTTTCCTCATTAACGTATGCCGCAAAGAAAATTCCTGTATCATGAAACTTAGTTCCATTCGTAACATAGCCCAACAGACATTCATTGATGCTGCGAACAGAAAAAGTACGAACTCGCTGGCCCAAATCCTTATCATTCATTTCTACCTTAACAGCCACACTTACCGGTTCCGCCTGGTTATTATTCTTCAGCGCTTCGTAATTCCAGATAATATCGGGATAGATCGTCTAGTACGTCCGTGGTTTAGCCAATACAAACTCAGATACGGAACGGGAAAAGAACGGGGTCTCGGCAACTTCAATACGCACCCTGCTATATGCTTTCGCCGAACGAATCCGGATGGAAATACAGGATTTCGAGTTACCCACATATAAGGAATCAGCCGGAACAATGACTTGAGCATCCGTCGTCGCTACAGAAAGAATACTGGAAGGAAAGATGTTGCCTCCCAACTCATCCGTTATCTCAAACCCGGAACGGAACGGAGCCGTATTCAGCCAAAAGGAACCTGCCACAACCACCACCAATAAAGCTATCAGAGCGGGCAAACGCCATTTATATCGCCGAAAATTTATATTAGTCAACTCTTTCATACCAATGTTATTTATATTAAGACAAAGGTAAGTATAAAAACTGAAAAACTGGAATGCAAAAGTAATAGTTTATAGTTCTTCACCTTACCAACTCCGCGTCAGGTTCGTACCATCTCCGTGCCTATACGCTTGAACCTGATACGGACCCAATACGGAGTTAATACGGACCCGGTACGGAGTTTCTACGGATCTGACACGGAGTTGGTACGGACTTGGTATGGACCGGATTACCTTCAGCACATACAAAAATGTAATCAAATTGTAACACGTGTTTCACTTTCCCGTAACAAAAACACCGCACCTTTGTCGCTGAAAAGAAATAAAGTATAACTTTGTGGTAGGAGAATTTGTTTTGAATACCTCATATTAATTAGAAAAAGCAATGAACGATTATCGTATTTTAGTTGTAGACGATGAAGAGGACCTTTGCGAGATCCTGAAATTCAACCTTGAGAATGAAGGGTATGAAGTGGACACGGCCAACTCTGCCGAAGAGGCGTTGAAAATGGATATCGGTAGCTACAACCTGTTGCTGCTGGACGTGATGATGGGAGAAATATCCGGTTTCAAAATGGCCAGCTTACTAAAGAAAGATAAGAAGACCGCTCAGGTACCTATTATATTCATCACCGCCAAGGATACGGAAAATGATACGGTAACCGGCTTCAATCTGGGAGCTGATGATTACATCTCCAAACCTTTCTCTCTGCGTGAAGTCATTGCACGCGTCAAAGCTGTATTGCGTCGCACCCAACAGGGAAACCGGAACGGGCACCGGAGCAAATCAGCTACAAGACATTAGTCATTGATATTGTAAAAAAGAAAGTAAGCATCGACGGGGAAGAAGCCCCTCTTACCAAAAAAGAATTTGAGATATTACTTTTACTCCTCCAGAGCAAGGGACGCGTATTCTCTCGCGAAGATATACTGGCACGGATATGGAGCGACGAGGTCTATGTGTTGGACCGCACCTCGATGTGAATATCACCCGTTTGCGTAAGAAAATAGGTATTTATGGTAAATGCATCGTAACTCGCTTAGGATATGGATACTGCTTCGAAGCTGAATAATACCACACATTTCCTGTCGTTCAGCCGGAAGTTATTTCTTTCGGTCATTTCACTGTTTCTGGTATTTGCCGGATGCTTCCTGGCATATCAATACCAGCGTGAAAAAGAATATAAGATAGATCTGCTGGATATACAGCTACAGGACTATAATGAACGACTACACCAGGAACTTACTCACATTCCAGACAGTCTGTGGGATAAAACTTTGGAACGATACCTGCAAAAGTACGTCAAACAGGACTTACGTATTACGGTAGTGAACGTACAGGGTGACGTATTATATGACAGCTTCGAGAATCAGAAGTTAGGCAATCACGTCAATCGACCGGAAGTACAAAAGGCACTGGCAGAAGGAAAAGGATATGATGTACGCCGTACTTCCGAAACAACAGGAGTACCCTACTTCTATTCAGCCACACTCTATGAGGGCTACATCATACGTTCCGCCCTCCCCTATGACCTGAACCTTGTAAGACACCTTGCAGCAGACCAGCACTACATCTGGTTTACCCTCATCGTATCATTGCTATTAATTTTCATCTTCTATAAATTCACCTCTAAACTGGGGACAGCCATCAATCAGCTACGCGAGTTTGCCAAACGTGCCGATAAGAATGAGCCTGTGGAAACAGATATGCAGTCCGCCTTCCCACACAACGAATTGGGAGAGATTTCACAGCATATCATCCAGATATACAAGCGACTGCGGGAAACCAAAGAGGCGCTATACATTGAACGGGAGAAATTGATCACCCACTTACAAACCTCGCATGAAGGATTGGGCGTATTCAACAAGGACAAGAAAGAAATCCTGGTCAATAACCTGTTCACACAGTACAGCAACCTGATTTCGGACTCCAACCTGCAAACAACAGAGGAAATATTCTCCATCAGTGAGTTCCAGAAAATCACGGATTTTATCAACAGACTCCCAAGCGTCCGGGCAAGGAAGAAAAGCGTATGTCTATCAGCATCAATAAGAATGGACGTATGTTTATTGTGGAATGTATTATATTCCAAGACTTAAGCTTCGAAATATCCATCAATGATGTCACCCAGGAAGAAGAGCAGATCCGCCTGAAACGCCAGTTGACACAGAACATCGCACATGAACTGAAGACCCCGGTCAGCAGTATACAGGGCTATTTGGAAACCATCGTGAACAATGAAAACATTTCTCGGGAGAAGATGCAGACATTCCTGGAGCGATGCTATGCTCAAAGCAATCGGTTGAGCCGACTGCTACGCGACATCTCTGTATTAACACGTATGGACGAAGCCGCCAACATGATCGACATGGAGAAAATAGACATCAGCCTGTTGGTAGGCAATATCGTAAACGAGGTATCCCTGGAACTGGAAGAAAAGCATATCACCGTAGTCAACTCCCTAAAACCAAAGATACAACTACGGGGAAACTATTCCCTGCTATACTCCATTTTCCGCAACCTGATGGACAATGCAATTGCTTATGCAGGCACGGATATACGCATCAACATCAGCTGTTTCCGCGAAGACGAGAATTTCTACTATTTCAGTTTTGCCGATACCGGCGTAGGTGTCTCTCCCGAACATCTGAACCGCTTATTCGAACGCTTCTACCGGGTAGATAAAGGACGCTCACGCAAACTGGGCGGTACGGGATTGGGATTGGCTATCGTAAAGAACTCGGTAATCATCCATGGAGGTACCATTTCGGCCAAGAACAACCAGGGTGGCGGATTGGAATTCGTATTCACACTGGCAAAAGAAAAATAATCACTTATCACTAACCACTAATCACTTTTTTCCTTATCTTTGCGATGCATTGGTTTACTGTCTTTGTTCGGAGACGGTAATTAAAAGGGAATCAGGTGCAAATCCTGAACAGTCCCGCTGCTGTAAGTTTCATGATAGGTTGCAGGCAAACTACCAATAGCCACTGGAAGTCCGCTTCCGGGAAGGCGCCTGGCAACAGAAACAAGTCAGAAGACCTGCCATGCATTATCTTATCATTGCTTTCGAGGAAAAAGCGTTGAGTCTAATGAACGGGATAAATTCTATCCAATCATTTCATTCATCAAAACTCTTTCAAAGAAAGTAAAAGAGAATAAACTCTGCCAAGTTTATTTAAATGATGTCCGGCCGAAGTGATTCGCCCGGACATTTGTTTTACAGAAAGTCATCAAAAACATTGTTCATCATCTATAAAATCATTATATTCGGCACATAAAACACAAAAACGGATTTATCCGTTGACCTATTGTCTAACTTATAAAAAATAATCTATGGAATTACCATTTGCCGAATCATGGAAAATCAAAATGGTGGAACCTATTCGTAAAAGTACCCGCCAGGAGCGTGAACAGTGGTTGAAAGAAGCCCATTACAATGTTTTTCAACTAAAATCAGAACAAGTTTATATCGATCTTATCACCGATTCGGGAACAGGAGCCATGAGCGATCGCAATGGGCCGGTATCATGCTCGGAGACGAAAGCTACGCTGGGGCTTCTTCTTTCTTCAAATTGAAAGAAGTCATTACCCGCCTGACCGGTTTTGAATATGTCATTCCTACACATCAGGGACGTGCTGCCGAAAATGTACTATTCTCTTATCTGGTTCATGAAGGAGATATTATCCCGGGAAATTCTCATTTCGACACAACCAAAGGTCATATCGAAAGCCGAAAAGCAATAGCATTGGACTGTACGATAGATGAAGCACGGCAAACGCAACTGGAAATTCCCTTTAAGGGCAACGTAGATCCTGCAAAGCTGGAAAAAGTATTACAAGAACATCACAGCCGCATACCATTTATCATTGTTACCATTACCAATAACAAGCCGGCGGGCAACCTGTTTCCATGCAAAATTTACGGGAAGTCCGGAATATTGCCAATAAATACAATAAACCTGTCATATTCGACTCCGCCCGTTTTGCCGAAAATGCCTATTTCATAAAGACACGTGAAGAAGGTTACCAAGATAAGAGCATAAAGGAAATAACCAAAGAGATGTTTGCCCTTGCAGACGGTATGACAATGAGCGCCAAAAAAGACGGCATCGTAAATATGGGAGGATTTATTGCAACCCGCCGACAAGACTGGTATGAAGGAGCAAAAGGATTCTGCGTACAATTCGAGGGTTACCTTACTTATGGCGGTATGAATGGCCGAGATATGAATGCACTTGCCATCGGCTTTGATGAAAAAACCGAATTTAATAATCTTGAAACCCGTATTCGCCAGATAGAATATTTGGCGAAAAAATTAGATGAATACGGAATACCGTACCAACGTCCCGCCGGAGGACATGCAATTTTTGTAGATGCTCCCAAAGTTTTAACACATGTTCCTAAAGAAGAGTTTCCTGCACAGACTTTAACCGTTGAGCTATATCTGGAAGCCGGAATACGCGGATGTGAAATCGGTTATTTACTTGCCGACCGTGATCCCGTTACCCGTGAAAACCGCTTCAACGGACTGGATTTACTCCGGCTGGCTATTCCACGCCGCGTGTATACCGATAACCACATGAATGTAATAGCCGCTGCGCTCAAAAATGTATATGACAGACGCGAAACAATTACAAGAGGAGTACGTATTACTTGGGAAGCTCCGCTAATGCGTCACTTTACAGTACAATTGGAAAGGCTGTAACTACAAACTCAATGTCAGGACAAAGTCTGAAAACAAATAGTAGTAAATTTGAAAAATCTGTTTCTCCGCCGTACGGTATTCGGCGGCGGAGAACACACCTTGTTCGTCAGGCGTAAAAGGCATTACATGCAAATGCTCCCGAAAATCGACATCGGAAGCGTTCATACATTTAAACATGGTTTCTTTTGCAGACCAGTGAAGCAACAACGACCAGGTTTCCGTACCTTTGAATAAGGATTTTTTTTCATCTTCACGCATGAACTTATGCGCCACTTTCCGTACCCTCTCGCTATAACACTCAATATCAATCCCGACTCTTTTCCCCGGCTCACTTAACAGAACCGCTACATAACCTTTGGTATGTGAAATACTGATGGAAAAAGAGCCGTCTGCCAAATAGGGCCCGCCATTGGAATAATAGTGTATTTCTTTCTCTTCGCCAAGCATTGTATATAGTAATACACGCACAGCCAGCCACTCCAACTTACGAGAAACGGCTGTAAATTTTCCAATGCCCTCTTCATATTTTTCTTTATGAGGAAGTAAAGCAAGCAATTCTTCCAAACTTTCACTTGCTTTCCAGATACCCCACTTGTATGAACTCTCTGTATATTGTTTAAAAACAGGCATTACTTCTCTGTTTCAGAACCCTCCCGTACCGGCTCATTTATTGTAAATTTCACCTTTAAGATACGGCGGTTATCCATTTCAAGAACCTCAAATTCATAATAACCATAAGTTACTTTCTCGTGAAGCGCCGGAAATTCCCCTTTCAACTCAAGTAAAAGCCCCGCTAAAGTATCGGCATCACCTGCCACTTCATCAAAAGTTTCTTCATCTATCTTGGTTATCTTATAGAAATCCGTCAGTTGTGTTTTAGCCTCAAACACCCATGTGTGGTCATTGAGTACGGCATAAGTACGTTCTTCATCATCGTATTCGTCACGAATCTCCCCAACAATCTCTTCAATAATATCTTCCATCGTAACAATACCCGATGTCCCTCCGAATTCATCCACCACAATAGCGATATGAATCTTGTTTGCCTGAAAATCACGCAGCAAATCATCAATCATCTTGGTTTCCGGAACAAAATAAGCCGGACGAATCAATGATTGCCAACGGAAATTATCTCCTTTATTCAAATGAGGGAGCAAATCCTTGATATAAAGCACCCCTTTTATATTGTCACGTGTTTCCGCATAAACAGGAATACGCGAATAAGCGTTCTCCACGATACACTTTAACACATCCTTAAAAGAAGTGCGAATTTCCAAGTCAACCACATCCAGACGCGATGTCATGACTTCCTTAGCCGTTTCACCTCCAAAACGAATGATACCCTCCAATATATTGTTTTCTTCCGAAAGCTCGGCTTTATCTGTCAATTCCAACGCATGAGAAAGCTCATCTACTGATATATTATGATTTTTACGCACAAAATGCTTGTTAAGAAACGAAGTGGAGCGTACCAATATCGACGACAACGGATAGAATATGGAACGGCATGCCATGATACCGGGAGCTGCAAAACGGCAAAATGCCAATGTTTTCTGCGCTGAATAAATCTTCGGCATAATCTCACCGAAAAGCAGCAACAGAAAAGTCAATACAACCGTTAGGATTAAAAATTCCGCAATAACCGAATGGAATTGGAATACATTCATAAAAAAGAAATTACAGAGCATGATAATGGTCACATTCACGAAATTGTTCGTAATCAGTATCGTGGCCAGCAGTCGTTCTGTATCATCCAACAAATTTCTGATTTTCTCATCAGAAGGATGTTTCCCCTCTTCAATAGAATTCAAATCAGACGGCGAGAGTGAAAAAAATGCAATTTCGGAAGCCGAAGCAAAACCGGAAGCAAGCAAAAGCACCCCAGCCAATACAATAGCTATAATAGCCGAAACAGAAGGAGTATGTACGGTTATACTGTTAAAAATATCTGCCAATTGGCATAAATAAGCGTCTGGGTCCAAAGATTTTGGTTTTAGTTAAACAATTAGAACGGTAAATCGTCCGTTGTATTATCTTGTGCAGGGGTTGCCTGCGATTGCGCCATAGGTTGTGCAGGAGCACCTTGTGACATACCTGGTTGCGGAGCGGCAGCACCCGGTGCAGCAGTTCCTCTGGGACTCAGCATTTCCATAGAGTCCACAAAGATTTCCGTAACATAGCGCTTTGCGCCGGTCTGGTCATCGTATGAACGGGTACGTATTTTGCCTTCCACATAAAGTTTATCCCCTTTATGCACATATTTTTCAGCTGTTTCTGCCAGTCCGCGCCAAAGTACCAGATTGTGCCATTCCGTCCGTTCGGGTACCTGCGTACCGTTAGCCAATGTGTATGCACGGTCTGTAGTAGCCAAAGGCAAAGAAGCCACAGCGATACCGGAATCAAGGTATCTTACTTCAGGGTCTCTACCTACATTTCCAATCAATATTACTTTATTTACTGACATAAGCCTTTTTTCTTTTTATTTGAATTTGCTGCAAAATTAAACAGAATAATCACACAATGCAAGAGTTAGCGCAACTTTTATAGATATTTCTCCAGAAAGGCATGCACCAGGCGAGAGACTGCATACTGCTCCAAATCCTCTATTTTCACCCGCAGAAAGGCAGAAAAAGAAGTAGAATTTTCCGGTAAAACAACTTCATAGAAATTGGTATAAATCACCCTGTGGGAGAGCACATGCTTCACATTTCCACTGATTAAACGCAATCCCGAAACCTCCCCATCTGCAAAAAATGCACGTACCTGCGGCAATTCACGAAACTCTTCTTCCATCACAGGTGCTTCCGTTTCTATCAGTGGAAATTCGAAAAGATTTTTCCAGATATCATCCTCCGTCCGTTTATGTAAATAGGTACACGCGCCCACACGTACATACATATAGTTAAAATAACGATTGGTGGTTTTCGTCTTATGCTGCTTTACAGGCAACTTCGTTATCGTACCCTCCTTCAGGGCTGAGCAACTGTCTACCAAAGGACAAAACAGGCAATTTGGTGATTGCGGCGTACATTGTATGGCACCGAAATCCATTATCGCCTGATTGTAGACAGCAGGCTGCGATTTATCCATCATCTCATCTGCCAAAGCAGCAAACAATTTCTTGCCTTCCGTACTGTCCACTGGCGTATCGATGCCGAAATAGCGGGAAAGCACACGATAGACATTCCCGTCCACCACAGCATAAGGCATACCGTAGGCAGATGAGCAAATAGCCGCAGCAGTATAGTCCCCTACCCCCTTCAACGCACGCACCCCTTCATAAGTAGCCGGAAAAACACCATTCATGCTTTTTGCCGCCGCATGCAGATTACGTGCACGAGAATAATACCCCAGTCCCTGCCAGCATTTCATCACCTCATCTTCCGGTGCTTCAGCCAAGGCTGTCACATTAGGAAAACGATGAATAAAACGCAAAAAATAATCATAACCTTGTGCTACCCGGGTCTGTTGCAGTATAATCTCTGAAATCCATATAATATAAGGGTCGGTAGTATCTCGCCAAGGCAATTCACGCTTGTTTTCGGCATACCAGGCTATCAATTTCTCACTAAATATATTCATCTCTATTACAGATAGTTATAAAAGTCTAAAAAGGGCAACGTCTTTCGCCTCAGATGGCTACCTCCTTTGTAATTCATGGCTATATCCCTAATATAAAAGGGGGTAGCCCTTCCTACAGCACAAAAATAGTTCTTTTTCCCCCAACAAACCTTAATCAAAAGACTTTTTTAGAAAATTGTCCAGAATATATTTTTTAGAGAGCGTAAAAAGCTATATATTTGCAGTCCAAAAAATTAGGAAACTATAGTAATAATATTTTTTTTAAAGGG
>ERZ791618.113-NODE-113-length-45533-cov-7.891420_pt1 | contig 45533 bp, 64 predicted proteins | sample MGYA00510059_ERZ791618 | MGnify/ENA primary metagenome ERZ791618 (study PRJEB30046, sample SAMN00715159) | human gut metagenome | study: EMG produced TPA metagenomics assembly of the A metagenome-wide association study of gut microbiota in type 2...
CAAATTCTCTGTGTCCCACAGCAGGCCGCAAAGCTCGATGGAGTCGGACTCGGGATCGGACGCAGAATCGGCCGCAACCGGATTATCCTCCCTCCATTGAGCGCCGGTAATGAACCCGTCTATCCATTCATTGTGGCAAGCTTTATCTATCATGTTGTAGATGGTCTTATCGTAATCCTCACCCAAACGAATCGGGCACAGTGCCTCGGCTACTTCACGTAATGTTTTCATAATCGTCTCAATTTTTCAATTTCCCTATTCTTGTCATCGATTACCTTGCGGGCTATTTCCTCGCGCTGCTTCGACTCGTCGAGGCAGATTTTCAGTTTGGCTATTTCTGCCTTCAGTTGACGGATTTCCTCTTGGTATTCGTTTTCCGGACCGTATCTCCACTCAGGGAAAGAGTCGTCTGTTTGTAGGTAGCTCATACCTAATCCTGTCATCAGTTTCATATTATCGACTTAATTTCTCGTAAGCGTTGATCGTCTCGAATATCCGCAGCGCTACCTGCGGCACTATGGCGTTGCCGTAGGCTTTGACGGATTCCCTGCACCAACTTGGAAAGGTAATGCCGTCCAATCCACCGGGAAACCCATCATCTCGGCGACAAACCGGGGATTGAGTCGGAAACCCGCTCCAGCCCGGTATTCGTCGCTCCGCATAGCCGTTTTCACCATTCCGCCATCTCTTTTGGCCTGACTCGGCGGGAGTGAAACGTTCCTCGCGTCGTTGGCTGTCGGTGTCGGAAGCATCCCCATTCGCGCTGCAAGCGCTAATGTCGGCCGCTCGGACGCGCCCTTCGACAGACTCCGGTTCATTCGCCCACTCCCGCAATCCAATGCCGTAGGCGTGGGCATAAACCCCAAAGGCATGAAGACCGTCTTCCCTTTGACACATATCTTCAGACCCTGAGTCTGCGCGGTGGGCAACAAACCATATTCTATTCCTTTTGTGTGGGGCATTGACACCACAAGCTGGAAGTACAAACGGTTGGACTTCGTAGCCCTCATTTTCCATGTCAGAACACACCTGCTCGAAAACCAGTCCCTCCGACCAATCAACAATTCCGAGAACGTTTTCGCCCACGACCCAGCGGGGACGAATCTCCCGAATAGCTCCAAGCATCTCCGGCCAGAGATAGCGGTCATCTCCCGTGCCTTTTCTATTACCGGCGACGCTGAACGGCTGGCACGGGAATCCGCCGGTGAGAACGTCGATACGGTCTCGCCAAACGGTAAAGTCAGTTGTTCGGATGTCTTCATATTGTGCTGCTTTCGGAAAATGGTATTTTAGAACCTTACGGCAAAACGGGTCGACCTCGCAGTTGAACACGTTAGTCCAACCTGCCCATTCTGCGGCCAGATCGAAGCCGCCGATACCGGAAAAAAGAGATGCGTGGGTCATGGCTTCAGTTTGTAATGCCCCCTGTCGTTTCGTATCAAGACCCCCTTTCGTACCAGTCGCAAGCAGATAGGGGAAGCCCAACAGCTATGGTGCGCTCCTCTATATCCGAAGGTTCGAGCGTGTTCCAAACCTATTACCGACGGGGACACATAATCTTTGTCTTTGAGGTAGGCTATTATCCACTCCTCGTTTTTCGTCCGTTTCATTTCTTCCAAGTTTTTAAAGATGGATTCTATAATATTTCACGCCAGCCGACAACATATTCATCGTCATTCTCAGCATCATCGGTAAATACCAATCCTCCCTCTGTCACCCATACATTACCTAACTCAAAACTACCAGCATAGATCGGTTCTCCACCTATACGGAATACTTTCATCAATACCCAGAGGCCGTAAGGCGGACGGTTTTTCGGATCATTCCAGCGAGTCAATTTTTCATATACCCTTTCTTCTGCCTCCTGCTCGGCTAATTCGACAGCTTTGCGAGCTTGATGAATACCAATTACTGCCCATCCGCAACCATCCTTATCTACCAAATATGCGGCATCCATCTCATTGGCATTGATGTATGCCTCCGCTCTTTCGCTTTTCATGGCTCAATTTTTACCTTCATAAAGCATTTTTTCTCGTTGAGACTCGAAACGTTCTTTTGTTTTGAAATACTCGACCAATTGTTCTCGATCCATATCAATGGTGTTCCTGTCTTTATTCCGCACCCCTTCTTCGGAGTATTCCGACTTTTTCGACAGCTTAGAACTACTGTATGACAATATCTGAGAATCCAGTTTCATAATCACAAATGTTATAGCGCTTTAAAGTATCTATCATTGATAGTTGGTCCACCCGTTATTCTCCCCTCGAGATATAGTTTGACACACTCGGAAAATATTTGCGAAGGCGGTATCCCTGTTTCGGGGAAAATATCTCGAATCATTAGCGCATGAGAGGGTACAATCCTCGCCTCAGTCTTGCGACGCTCAATTTCCCGAATAGCTTCATATACTCTTTCAGAAAGGGGTGCCTCGCTTGGGTTCATTGTCGTAAAGCTTATAGTCCGTTATACGAGTCATCGAGTGATTATGTCGGAAGGGTATTTCTTCTGTAGCGCCATTACGCTGCTTGGCGATATTGACGATGCCGAGGTCCCTCGTACTGACATCTCCCTGAGAAGTAGGCCATGAATCGATATTGTAATAAGCCGGTCGAAAAATGAAGCCCACAATGTCGGCATCTTGCTCGATAGCACCCGACTCGCGCAAATCCGACAACATCGGCATACGGTTCATGCCTCCCCTTTCTTCGCACTTTCGGGACAATTGAGAAAGCAATACGACTGGGACATCCAACTCTTTGGCAATAATTTTGGCCTGCCGGCTGGCTTGGGCGATTTCTTGCTCCCGATTACGATTACGCTGGTCTGTCGAAGTATCGGCCAACTGCAAATAATCGATGAAGATGATTCCGCAACGTCCTCGCTTCTTCATGATCTTGCTATGCGAACGAATGTAGCGCATCGATACCACCGGATTATCATCCACATATATCGGCAAGTTGCTTAACTCGGCAGACGCACGTTCCAACTCTTTCCAATCTTCTGAATCCATCTTGCCAGACCGGTACACATCCGAATCGACCCCACAGACTGCCATTAGCAACCGATCCGCTATGGATACTCCGCTCATTTCGAGCGAATAGATACATGGCGAGTAACCGGCAGCGGCAGCCGTTCGGGCGCTGTGAAGCATAAAGGCCGTCTTCCCCATACCCGGGCGGGCAGCCAAAACGATCAACTCTCCGCCGTGCCAACCGGTTGTCAGTTCGTCAAGCTGCACAAGTCCCGTCGGAATACCCGGAGTCATGCCTTGCTCCGCCAACACTTGCCTTCGTTCGGCATCACGCATGCACTCGTTCAACAGTTCGCTGATATGTCTTGCGCCACGTCCTCCGGCAACGGACATCGAAATACGGTCCATGCCCGAATTGAACTCGTCTATGATCTCCGACAGATCCTCCTCATTGCGTATCTCATTCAGAGCTTTGGTGGCTACGGTTATCAACTGCCGTGACAAATACTTCTCTCGGACTATTCTCGCATGGGCAACTACGCCCGCCCCCGATCCTACCAGCATCGTATAGCCTGACAGAATAGCCGCTACGTTCTTCGATGCGAGCTCCTGATCCCGTTTGCATCGTTGCGAAACGGTAAATAGATCGATCTGCTCACCGCTATCATACATAGCCCGTATCACACTGTACACTTTCGCATTGAAAGGCTCGTAGAAACTATCCGGAGTAAGTTCGGCGACCACCTCGGGAATAAAGCCCGGCTCCAGAAGCAAAGCTCCGATTACGGCTTGCTCTATTTTGGTAGCCTGTGGAATAACAATATCGTCAATCATAGTAATTTCAATGGTTTACGAGGCACTACTTCCTCTTGTGTCGTTTTCCGTTTTCGCTCCCACGTTCTCACGGCAGCTTGCCAATTTTTCATTTTGTTACGACCTACCATCCAACCCTTAGACTCGTAAAAATCCATGAATGCTGCCGGGTCAATGCCATTGTTTCGAGCGGCACAATAGGCTGCCACCTCTTCGGTCTGAGGTGGACGAAACCGTCTACGGGAAACCGTTTCGTCCGCCTCGGCCGGCGGCCCCGGCGCCTGCGTAGAAGATTCGGAGGGTATAGGGATATACCCCGGATCTGCCGCTGAGCGAGGCCCCGCAAGGGCGGAACCGCCCGCAGCGGGGTTCCCCCCGACGGGGGGACTATAGGGGGGTATATATTCTTCCTCTTTCTTCTTCTTTGTACGGGTCGGTGTCAGGGCAGTGTACGGGTTTTTCGGGGGGGTGTTCGACATAGTGTTCGACACAGTGTCTTCCAATGGATTGTAATACTCGTAATTACAAAGAATTAAAATACTTTCCCCCTGTTCGGTTCGCCGTTCGATTTCGTGTTTTTGTATATGCTTATTGATGTATCGCTGCGTCTTTTCGACACTCCAGCCCCAACGATCGGATAAGAATCGCAAACCCGCGTGTATTTCGCCTCGTTTAATAGTTATCAGGCGACCGTTAGGTAGTTCTTTCATTGCTGGTTCCGCATCAAATCGTGCCATCTGAATTAAATCGAGCCACGCTTCTGACAGACTAAAGGTGCGTTGCTGCGACCAATAAGCATTCGTGAAGAACTTTCTATTTAATCGAATGAAACCGTCCATCAACCTTTCAATATCCCGTTCTCATCAATCTCATATTCTCTCTTTCGTAGGACAGGAGCGACCGAACGTGATCGGCCTGATGCGTACAGGTCGCATTGAGTCTGTCCAGCAGGTCTACCAAGTATTTCTCCTTGGCCGCTATGCTATCCACCAGCGCATTTTGAGCTTTGGCGGACAAAAAGCCTCCTTTAGCCAGCTTGACAACCATATCAGCGACCTCCGCACCCTTTTTCTCATTAAGCAAAAGCTTGGCTTCGGCGAGCATCTGTCCTGTACGGGCCATATACACATGGAGCGTTCTAAGCCGCTCGTTGATCTGGGCCGGATCGCACGGACACTTCTGTTCCGCGTACCGCTGATACTCCTCGGCTTCAGACAGCAGCTGTTGCAAGGTTGCCATAGTCGGAAAGTTTTAGTCGGTCCGGATATACGAGGTTCTTCGGTCGGGGATTCGGATTCTCCAAATCCCATATTGCCCGCACATGACGAAACGAGGCGAAATGTTTCTGACAGTTCGTGACCGGCACAAGCTGCCAGCCCGCCCCTTGTATTTTCCCCTTGCCTCCCTCAGTACGAGTCTTTGCGTTCAGATGAAGAATACCCGTCTTTTGGATGGGAGGAAATTCGCCCTTGTTGATCTCGTTGAACATCGTCGTATAGGTAGCGGCTTGAATATGGTGCGTAGCGTGTACATAGTTCGACGTTTTCAGATCGATCAGCCACAGCTTGCCGAGTAACCGGCAGACCATATCCACCGTACCCGCTACTGCGTACTTATCGCATACGAGCGTAAACTCAGAGCTTATGATCTCGGGCTGAAAGCGCTTGAAAAAGTCGATGAACCGGTTTATCATCTGCCACTCGCGCAGCGTATATACGCTGTCGTCCCATAATACTTCATCCCCTTGTTGCAGCTTATCGATAGCCTCGTGTACCTTAGAACCCGTGTCGGCGGCAGAATTAACGATTATATCCGCCTCCTGCCCATTACGCTTGAGCCACTCGTTGAACTCTCTGCCTTTCGGGTAAAGATCGAGTACCGTCGTAACGGACGGATAAAAATTGCCATCGGCCGTTTTATAGAAACGTTCGTCGCAGAATGTAATCTGCTTAGCCGACGGGTCGTGAAATAGTCGTCTCATAGTCGTCGTTATTAAAATGGAAGATCAGCAGGCATATCGTCCGGAATAGGCATCCCGTCCGAGAATGACGGTGAGGAATTCGTCTGATTACGCTCGAAGCGTTGGCGCACGGCGGAGCGGTCGCTCAGGGCCGTTTCTTTGTCCGATTTCAAAGATGCTACCTGACGAGCATGTTCCTGCTCCATCCATGCAGCGCTGTCGCCCTCGTCCATTACAGGCTCTCCCTGCGGGAGCTCTCCGAGTCGTTTGCGATTAGCCTCCCTGATACGCGGCTGGATAACGTCTTTTACATAATTGAGGAAAAAATTCAGTATGTCCGAATCGTCGTAAACGACGTTTCCGCGTGCATCCGTCCGTTGTATAAGCTCGGGCATCCCGTGCGGTTCTTCGCGCGTAAAGTACCAATCGACATTCTCATTGTCCTGAGACAGATAGAGCGTTCCTCGTTTCTTGTCGTCCACCACTTTTACATAGGGAGTAAAAGTGATTTTTTTGGTGAAGTCCACATTGGGCAGGGACTTCATCAGAGATCGTCCATAACCGCTCCGCTCTCTGACTTGGAGAATATAGGTATCGTCGCCGTCCACGATTGTCAGATGCCAGTTATACATCGTGTCATTGAATCGATCCTGCTTGTTGGCCAGATCGGTCAGATAGCCGGTTATTGATCGGTAATACTTGATCCAGCTAACCTTGCCGCTCTCCTTGTTCACGATCTGCACCGCTCCCGGCGTTCCTTCGCTCACCCTCAGAGACACTTTCCCATCGCTGATACCGATGTACGTTGCGTTAGTTCCTTCGTTTAATCCCATGCTTTTTAATTTTTAGTGGCATCTTACAGCTTATGCCATTGCTTTTGAGGACAGGGCCGGTTCCGCCCCGGCGACGACTTTGAATCTTACCTGCGAGAAAAGGTAGCCGTCGGCTTCGTTCGTGTTGGCCACATCTTGCTGTACATCTCAGTGGCGCACTCCTCGCATCATTGCCTGTCACTTATCCGCACGTCTGCGGTGACTGCCTGTCCATGATTCAAAACTTTTCACTATCTTTATTCCGTCGAACGGATAGCTAATCTCCGTCCGGCTAAAGTCCCCGGTATCACCCGTCGGGGGCTTTTTCTTTTCAAGAACTATTCTTTGTCCCGCACACAACGCACGCTGAAGCCGAAGGCGCTATCGTGGGTGCCCGGCGAGTAGACGCAGCCCGAGTAAAAGCTGAAGTATCCCGCGTAACTGCTGTCTACGTAGTCCAAAAACGAGGACCAATAGAGGCCGTCTATGTTCGTGTTGGCTAACTTGTCGCTATTATAGAAGCTGCGCCAGCCCGCAGCAGGCAGGAATAACGAGCCCTTGTGGTCCGAGTCGTGGTTGCCCCCAAACCAACGGCCCTTGCGCTCGTCGTCCCAAGTCGAACCGAGATCGCATAATGCTTCCCATTCCTCCCGGGTCGGCAGGCGCTTCCCAACGGACCTCGCGGCCTCCATCGCTTCATGCCATGTGTAGTAATGATGGCCGTCCTTCTCATAACCGCCGATTGTCAGGTTCTCTGTGTCCCACAGCAGGCCGCAAAGCTCGATTTCGTTTTTTATCATTTTCATTCAGAATTAGTCAGTCACAAATCCAGCTTATTAAATCGGCTTCCGCAAGTCTCGCCGGACCGAACCGACGAATGGCGGATAGCTTTTGCGATATTGAGATTTGCCCAACGATGTTTCGACCGTGACTATCTCTGCCGACAGGTAATACAATCGACCAAATCTCAGATAGCGACGAATCTGATTGTTACTGGCCTTACGCATCTCAACGTATTTCCGGTAAGGCATGCCTTTAGGGCGCTTAGTGATTATTTCCATAATTCATATTTTGAGTTACAAATCCAGTTTCGGATGATCGAAAGTCCCCATTCTCGACCCTTTGGCGGGCAGGGGCGATCCGTAATAGTATGTCTTGTATTTCGCCACCGTCCGGCCGCTGTCGTCCTTGCGGATATTCCAGTAGCTGCAAATGGGCATACCCTGTTTCCTGAGTCTCGAAATGATCTTGCGAGAGTCTACGGTTTGGCCGATTCTGTTACCCTGCGCCGTCGTCATCCGAATCCCCGACAGAAGGGCCGCTTTGATTCGTCTTTGTGGTTCCGCTAAGTAGTCCATAATAATGTTATTTTAGCCCGAACTTGATCTTGATCACTTCGGCAATAGCCATGTACTGCCTTTCGAATTTATTTCCCTGATGTGTCTTTTTGACTTGTCTATCGAACTCTTCAATAGAACCCCGAAAGCATCCGCAGGTGATTTCAACTTTTCCTGATTGAGTTTTATAGGCATGGGTGTGACGATTAACAGACCCGAAACAATCAAATCCACAATGTTCATTATTATTTGACACCCGAGCATCGCCGTACACCTGAGCATTGCCGTACACCCGAGCATTGCCGTACACCCGAGCATCGCCGGACACCTGAGCATCGCCGGACACCTGAGCATTGCCGTACACCTGAGCATTGCCGTACACCCGAGCATCGCCGTACACCTGAGCATTGCCGTACACCTGAGCATTGCCGTACACCTGAGCATCGCCGGACACCCAAGCATCGCCGGACACCTGAGCATCGCCGGACACCCAAGCATCGCCGGACAAGTTATCTTCTTTCTCGATATACCCTCCAAGATCACCTACCTCGGCATACTTGATTCTACGCGTGCATTTGATTTGGAACAACTTAACACCAAATGCGTTGATTATAAATTTGTTTGTCAACTCGAAATGCTTGTCCATAATATTTGAGAGTTTTAATTTGTCCTTAAAAACCCTCCGGGGCCGTCGCGGATGCGGAGGGGGTGAGAGCTTTAGGGCTCTCTACTAACTAATCAAACCCAAACTTTTGGCTGTCCCTTTTCGGTCGGGCAGCGGACCGTCTATTCTATCCACAGGCTCTTTCTCAGGTACTCGTCCACAACGCGGGTGAGCCGCTCCGAGGAGCAGTCGTTGGTGATCCGCTCGCCCCCGTCGACATAAGTGACGAGCCGGGCGAAGCTCACCCCGTAGCCCCATACGTTCTCCTCGTCGCCCTCGTCGGAGCGGTTCCAACTCGTGGCGTAGAACTCGACGCTCGCGTCCAGCCCGTGGCCGATCACCTCGATGCCGCCTCGGCGTTCGTCTATGTCTTCGGGGCATTCGCCCTTTGCTCGGGGCTGCTTAGAGACGGTATCGTCGATATGCTCTCGGATTCGTTCGGCCACGAATCGCATCTGGGCCGGGGTGACGTGCAGAATCTGCTGCATTCGGTTCTCAGCCTCGCTTAGCATGTAACACGTATTCTTGTTGGGCATCTCCGTGCCTATACGGCTCGGGTATTCGGTATATGTATTTACTGCCTGCATTATTTCAGATTTAAAGGTTGGCAAACGATGTCCTCGGCCAAGATGAAATACTTCGGCCAGCGCTCTTTGATACGTGCGCAAGCCATGCCGATAGCTTCCTCGCGGGAAGTTGCGAGGAACGGATGAGAGCAATGAAGGTTCGCTACGCAAATGTCTATTCGCTTCGCGTAGATCGATACCTGATAGTAACGTTTGGTAGAATGTGCCTGAACAGGCTTAGAGAAAGCGCTATTACGGGCGCTAACCGTAGCGATGGATGCACCTTGTGCACCTGCGCTAACTTTTTCGCTGTCTCGCATTTTCAGATCAAAAGTTAGTTGCGTATGTACAAAAAGAAGACGTGCCCCCTTTTGTTTGCGAGACAGCGACCACCTAAAAGGTAGGATCACAGGGACACGCCTATTGGTCGTGTAAAATATGTTCTTAGCGATTCGGTTATCGCTGTCTCGCATTACAAATATGGGCAAAGTTTCTGACTTCACCAAATTTGCACGCATATATTTTTCACAAACCGCTGTCATTTTTCTTAATCTTTGAAATCGAGGGCCGAGTAGGAGTCGAACCTACCTTCCCGGGCCGGCCCTTTGGAGCTTTCACTCCTATTTGCTTGCTTGGTCAATCAACGTTTGCTCGCTGGCGGAGCCTTTCGGATACTGTTCTGCCAGCTTGAGCAGGGCTATACGCTCTTTGTTTTTCTGGGCCTCGCTTTGCGGACCGTCGTGTAATTGAATCTCGTCGTTCATGGCTTTTTTGTCTTTATATTCTCGAATCGCGCTGTAGCCGAACACGGCCAGAAAAAGCGCGGGAAACGTCATCATTATCATGCCTCGTCGTTTTGCAGGCTCTGCCGAACCATTATTTTGGCTCGCCTTTCGGCCTCGATCAGCGATAGAATTTCGTGACGGCTGTACATGATTGGTGAGTTCTTGCACTTCCCCTTTCGCCGTCGGCTTAACAGCCCCTTGCTTTCGCGCTCTTTCAGCCATGAAAGGGTAACTCCAAATTCATCCATAGCCTGCCGTTGCGATATTTCATCCTTCGTCGGATTGACATTCTTGATGGCGGCTTGCGCGATCAGATCGGTAAGGGACATTATTTCGCTTTTCATGTCCATCAGCTCGACCAGAGAGCCTTTGTACAAACTCTTCATTCTCGTCGATACTGGTTCTGTCGGTTGGTTTTTCATGGCTTGAACTGGGCTAAGGCTACAAAAAGGACACGGAGCAGCGGGGCGAGCTTTTCAAGATCGTCCAAAGAGAGTGATTGTAAGCGGATTGCGATCTCTCGGTCTGAGAGATTAAGGATAGATTCAGTCTGTTGTGCAGACTGTGCAGCAGTATCAACGCCTTGCGCTGAAATACCACTTTTGTCCACGTTTGCCATTGTGAGAAACAAAAGTTAGTTAATGTATGTACACAAAAGAAGCGAGGCTCCTTGTGTTTTGGCAAACGTGCAATATCGCAACAAGTACGATAATGTCTCAGGAACCCCGCTGTAATGCGGTTCAGTATGTATCGAATTTTGTTGCTTATTGCAACGTTTGCCGATACAAATGTACACAAAGTTTTGAACTTTGCAAAAAGATTTTGCAATCTCTCGATCTGAGAGATTAAGGATAGATTCAGCCTGTTTCGTAGACTGTACGTCTGCACACGACGCACTTTGCGTCGGCTGCAAATTTTTGACACCGTTTGCCATTTGTAGGTCAAAAATTTGGTTAATGTATAGGTATAAAAAGAGGGCGCAGCCTCTTTGTTTTGGCAAACGGTCACGACTACACGAGGTAGAAGTGCTACGAGACTACGCCCAAATTGCTTTGAGCTACTTACTAATATGTCTTGTGTAGTCGTGTAGTTACGACCGTTTGCCACTACAACATTAGTAATTTCTGCTGAAATAACCAAGCACTTTTTGATATTTATTATTTCGACTACCATTTCTATCGAGATTTTGCCTGATTATCTTATTGCTTCTCAACCATCAACGAGGCATACACATTGATTCCGCCATCGATAGTCGGCTCGATGTCGAATTTTATCAGTTCATCGGCATTCTCCTTAATGCCAAGCATGATAGACCGGACACACCATTCTTTTTCCTCATCAATTTTTGCATCCAGAACTCCTGCGTGCTTAAAAACCTGAACCTGCGAAGCGTCAATGTGCTTCCCAATCGCAACTTTTCTTCTATTATCGATCTTTTCCATAATGATGATGATCTTTAGGAGTGTGGGCCGGAATCGAACCGGCAACCGTAGCTATCGGCTTTACTTTTTGACTTCGGTTACATCCTGCGAGGGGCTTTAACGAAGGCTGACCCCTCCCGTGCTTCGTATTGCGTATTTGTCCATCAAAAAGTAGTGTCTTCCTATTTCACCACCACACTCACCTTTTACTACTCTTTTTTGATCCGCAACTTCTCGACTGGAACGCCCAACTTCTCTGCAACCTCCGCCATCGATACCTCTACAGAGTCATCGGATTCCGGGGTAGGTTCGGCGACGAGACGGCCGCCATCGTTATATATCTCATCGCAGGTGAACGGTCCTTCAGCGAGTCCGTCATTGTTTTTGAGGATAACAACCTCTCCGCTGCGGAAGATGACTTCGAAGACATCACGACCTTTCGTAATTTTATCCCCTGCCTGCCAGTCTTTGTATTCCTCGATTTCCTCTGCGGACATGGGGAAAAGCCGGAAATCAGAAACATGAACGCCATAACTTTCGAGGTCTTCTTTAGAACCGGAAAGCACATTCCAGCTATACAAATAGCCAAATTTGTCCTTGCAATTATCCCCTCTCATTACGTTTTGGCATAAATACACATAGTTGTTTTCCACTTGGATTTTACCTTCAACAAGTTTCCCATGGATTTTACAGCGAAACTGTTTCCCACTACAATTCAGTAAATTTCTCATAATCAGAAGATTTATCATTAATTTATACAATTCGGTCCACTATTACGCTGCTAATCTTTGAAGTATAAATTCCGGCTCGTAATCCTTTTCAACCAGCTCGATAACCCGCCCGTTGCGGGAAAAGCGTCGCTGGGTGTCGTGAATGAAAACTTCATGAGGAAGAATCATTAAGAAGAATACTCCAGCAATAATCTGCTTCGCCGTCTCTGAAATATCAATAGAAAAGTTCACACAAAACCACCAAGACACAAGAGCATTGGTTGATCGGCGAATACCAGTCTTGTCGTAAATGTTCTGAATGTGGTTCACGACAGTACGGTAAGATGTGTTCAGTTTATCGGCGATCTCCTTTCCGATGTATCCCCGAACACATAACTCGGCTACCTGCGCCTCTCTTTTAGTTAATATTGAGTCGGTTTTCATAAGCTTCAGGCTCCTAATCACCCCATACATTGCAGGGCCTCACACCGTGTTTGGCAAACGCTTGTTCAATCTTTTTCGCAGCAATAACATCATGCTTCACCTTGCCATTCCTACGCTTACCGAATCCCTGATCCGAAGTAATATTCAGGGCAAGCATAATATCTCTTTTGCATTCAGCCTTCTGATAATCATTCAATAGCCTGAAACCTTTATTAAAGGAAAGTGAGACTTCTGTTTGATTTTGTGATTTCATTTGTATATTTTTACTATTTGCACATCGAAACAAACGGTATAGATTTGCGATAATGTTTGTTTCCTTATGCAAATATACAAACATATACATTAAAATCAAACAATATCTAAGAAATAAATTTGTATTTCTTGGATAAAAACCAACCAAATGGCTGATTTTAACCAAAATAAGAGACTAAAAAAAATTATAACAGAAGTCTACAAGGTATCTCCTGTTGAATTTTCTAAAAAGTACAGGGACCCTAAAGCTGTTAAAACCTATAATATTTTAAGCGAAAGAAACGGCATATCCACCAAGATGTTAGACGAAATACTAACAGCTTATCCAGAGATAAATAAAGTATGGCTCCTCACCGGCGAGGGTCCCATGCTAACAGAAAACACAAATTCACCCAATACCCCGCAAGAACCTATTAACCAAAACCAAAATGATATGAATATCGAACTTGTGAAGATGATCGATCGGAAAGATCGTGAGATCGGTGAATTGCAGGCAACCATCGCTAACCTAAGAGAAGAAATCGGCGCACTTCGGACCAAACTGGAGTCAATGACCTTCGTGGAATCACAATCGCAAAAAAAGGGGGCCGTATAATGTCGAATTTGGACGCATCGTTAAGCTAAAAAGAGATCGATCAATACAAAATTTCGCCCTCGGCGGCAAACCCAAGAAGTTATTATAACGCCATAAAACATCGCAGGCCCTATAATGAATAGGGCTTGCGATATACCAAACATAATATGTCCGGGATAATCAAATTCAGCGACGTCCGCGACAAGGTCGTGCAACTTCGCAATCAAGATGTACTACTGGATTTTTCTGTGGCATAGTTGTACGGAGTGGAGACAAAGGAGATCAACAAGGCAGTCAGGAATAATCCTGATAAATTTCCTGAAGGGTATATTTTTGAATTACAACAGGCTGAAAAACAGTATGTGGTGGAAAATTTTCACCACCTCGAAAATGTCAAATATTCCCCGGTTGTTCCTAAAGCCTTTACAGAAAAGGGTCTCTACATGCTGGCGACCATTCTGAAAAGCCCGCAGGCGACACAGACGACTATCGCAATCATTGAGGCATTTGCCAAACTCCGTGAGCTATCCCGCACCATCGGGGAGATGTCCGCTAACCCGGATCGGTTCAAACAAAAAACGTTGATGCAGAAAAGCGGAGAAATCATGGCCGACCTGTTTGGAGAGGATATGCAAACGACCGATACGGAGACCGAGATAGAGTTGAATTTCGCCGTTTTGAAGTTGAAACATACTGTCAAACGCAAAAAATAGGATTGCAATATGTAGCTATCAATATGACAGGAAAGGACCGAAGACTACTCCTCGGTCCTTTTCATAATTGACAACGCTTGTTCGAGAAACACTCGTATAGGTATCTTGTGCTTATTGGTATACTCTCTCAGTTCTTCCCGCAATCGCAAAGGCACACGCAAGGTTATCGTAGTTGACGGTTGCTTGGTGTCTATGGGTTTGCGCCCGGCCCCTCGACGCGCTCCTCCGTGTCCATTCTTTTTCTCGCCCGATACTAACATGATTACTGTCTGGTTATTCGCTGCAACAACACGACAGACTCGCGTGCCGAACGAAGTGCCTCGATAAACTTATCTGCGACGCTCTCGCCATTCATATCGACAAGTCGCGGATGCTGCGCCTGTGCCATACGCAGCACTTCGTCGAGTGCGGCAATTTGATTATCATATGGCAGACCATCGCGCCGAACGGTTTCAGCCTCTCCGTGCATATATGCCTTCAAAGCCTTCTTCATGAGCGGCGGCAGGCGGTTGATATGTGCAACCGGCTCATACAGCATTCGCACGATCTCAAGCACGACAACCGTCTCCCCGGCAACGGCTGCCATATAACGGTTTTTGCCTTCAGGCGCATCCATACGGGCGGCTACCTCTGCGCGACGCGATTTGGGAACAGTATATACCCGCGCGATAAAGCCGACCTCTTTGTCAGTACACACGACGAAGTCGTCGGTGAAGCGCGATGCTTCGGACCGACGGCTTCGGTCGATGATGAAAGCTGGATAATCTTTGGCCATAAATTAAATATCTGATTTGTCTAAAAGTAATTGATATTCCAACTCTTCTTCTGAAGGCAGCGAACCGATCTTGCGCATATTGTGTAATGTCCAAAATCGTTCTTCGTCTCGATCTACCGGCACTTTTCGTACAGCCTGAGGTTTTGAATAGATATCATTGAACAGCCGAACTATTTCGTTTTTAAAAGCCTCGATACCCTCGCGCAATCTGATTTTCTGAGCTTTTCTGACTTCTTGGGTACTCATAACGCGACAGATCGTCTGCCCGTCGGTCAAGTGAATGAACACTCGTCCGCTTTCTTGATTTTCATTAATAGCACGAATGTCTGATGCTTTCATATTTTTTTCGGTTATATTTTCAGTTTCGGTATTTTCTTTTTTGTCGTTTTCAATATCACATTCGGCTTTTGCGACTTCGGTCGACTCTACCTCAGCATCGAGTGCCTCCATACGGGCGGCGCAAGCCTCGGCCTGATCGTCGGTCAGCTTTTTGATCGCGAAAGCAACACACCATGCTTGCTTTACGGAAATCGCGCGATTGTCACAACTGGCTTTCTTGCAAATGTCAACCACGAAACCTTCTCCGATTTCGGTGATGATATTGAAAATGAAGTATGCGTCATCAGAATATTCGACGCTGTTATTGCTCAAATAATGGTAATTGGATACCTTTTCAAAGATGTCGCGCACATTCATTGCGCGGAGTTCGTTGATGGTGTCGATGTACTTTTTCATATCGTCCGCTTATAGCCCGTCGGCTTTGGTTTGAGGTTTAACTTCATTACAAAGGTAAGAATATATTTTGAATATGCAAAACTTTTTTCAAAAAAAATTCTATGATAACACAAACATTATTTTTACGCATAATTAATTTGCACATAAAATACTGAATACAAATAAAATATCATTAATATGCAAACGGGTAGCACAATGTGCTACCCGTTGTCATTTTTGCTTCATAGCTATCGTCAAAACACCCCGCGTGAGAGGGTGTAACATCAATTTTCACAAACTATGGACAAAGACATTTTCATGTTCGGCGACGGGGGCAATTCGAGCGTTGCCTCTCTGATTCCGGCCCTGATGCAGAATCGGGGTATGGACCCGAATCTCGTAGCGGCGCTGATGAACGGCAACAACAACCGAAGCGCATGGGGCGGCGACGGCTGCTGGTGGATATGGATCATCTTGCTGTTTTTCTGCTGGGGCGGCAACGGATGGGGCGGCAATGGCATGAACTCGCTGCCTGCTCAACTCAACGGCGATGCGGGCCGTGAACTGCTGATGAACGCTATTCAGGGCAACGGCTCGGCAATCACTCAGCTTGCCTCGTCGCTCAACTGCTCCGTTCAGCAGATCCAGACCGCGATTTGCAGTCTTCAGGGCTCAATCGACAAAGTGGCCGGTCAGGTCGGAATGACGGGACAGCAAGTAATCAACGCCATTCAGGCAGGCAATAACCAGATTGCCGCACAAATGGCAGAATGCTGCTGCAACGTTCGCACGATGATCCAGCAGCAGGGATACGAGAGTCAGTTGGCTACCTGCAACCAGACCAACACGCTGGTCAACACGGCGAATCAGAACACCCTCGCTCTGCGCGATGCCGGAACGGCCAACACCAACGCGATCATCGGCAAGCTCGACCAGATGCAGACTCAGGCGCTTCAGGACAAGATCGATGCGTTGCGCGAAAGAAACTCGACGCTGCTCAACCAGCTCTCGCAGGAGCATCAGACGGCCGCTTTCGGTCAGATGATAGGTCAGGCTACGACTCCTATCGTGAATGCGGTAAACAGCCTGCAAAACGACGTCAACGGGATCAAGTGCAAGCTGCCGGAAACGGCTACCGTACCCTACAGTCCGATTGTCGGCGTGCCTACGTGTGTTGCCGCACAGTACGGAATCGGCTTCGGCGCGAACGGTTGGGGCAACGGCTTCTGGGGTTAATCAAGAAAGGAGGTTGCTATGGCAGTATATCCTTTCACGCTCGTTAACCGCCGCGGGTCGGCCGCTATTGCGACCACTGCGGTTACTGTCAACACCGATAATGTAGTGTTCGCCTTTCAGAACCATGCGTTTGTCAACGCATGGTATCGAGGAACGGTATTCGTGGACATAGCCCAAAAGATTCCTACCGGAACCACCGGGACGCTGCCCATTCTGTTCTCGACCAATGGAGCGACACAGGCCGTCACCAAATTCGACGGAGCGCCCCTGACGGTCGCCGACATTCCGGGGACGGGCGTTTACGAGTTCTGGTTCGACCGGACTACGAACACGCTGCAAATCATGACAGGCATTGTTTAACCAATCAGCAGGGAAGCCCGTAAACGCTTCGGGCTTCCCTATTTAAAAATTAAAAACCATGTTTCTGAATTTGAGAAAGGGCAGTTCCGTGTACGTCTTAGACACTCGGGAGACGCCGAAATTCTATGTCGCAACAGTCAAGGAGATAGGCATACCCTATTATCCGCAGCCTACGCCGGGGCAACTCACGCCGTTTCAGCAGCAATATATCAATATCGTTCTGGATAATAACGAGTCGTGGGGCGTTAGGACCAATATGGACGTTGAGTCGAAAGACGGCCTTACTGTTTCCATGACGCGCGAGGGGCTTATGCCGGCGATCACGGCGGCGCAGAAGGAGAGCACGGACATCATCAACTCGTTCGACCGGCACAAGGCCAACCTGGCCGCATACGATCAAATACTCAAAGAGCTCGACCCGTCCTACGCCAAGACCCGAGAGCAGGATGAGGAGATCAAGAGGCTGAACAAGGAGCTGGCCGACCTGAAGGGACTGATAAAGTCCGTTCCGACGCTTAACGACATCAAGAGCCTTCTCAAACCGGAGACACCAAAAACCAAGTAATTATGGCATGGAATGCAATAGGGATCGCTCGCGGTTCCAACGGGGACGACGAGCAGATCGACGAGATGCTTGAGAAAGCATATCGCAAAGGTTACAAAAAGGCAATGGAGGAGATGCACGAAGGCTACGGCGAGCGCGGAGGCTATTCCGGAGGCGGACGCGGAGGCTATGGTATGCGTGAGCCGTGGAAAGAAGACGATGACGACGACTATGACTATGGCGAGAGTCGTGGAGTGCGTGGAACCGGTCCGTATTCTCGCTACAGACGTCGGTAGACTATGGACAGACTCGACGTTTACGAGCAGATACCACGGGGAATGCGTGAATACCTGTCTCACTATGGATGGCATTTCTCGCAAAAGCTCGCGGAATATGCGACGGACCCCAAGCGGATGAAAAACGCCGACGGGTCGTCGCACCGGTGGACGCACGAGGAGGTCAAGCAGGCCCTTGAGCGCAACGGACTGACAATCGAAAAGGCAAAAGGTTACGATTGCATGTACGTCGCCAACATGGCCTACTCGGACTTCTATCCGAAGCCTCTGTCTTCCGAGGCCCAGATCATGCAGTACGTCAAGGCGTACATAGACGATCCGGATGGCGAAGACGGCATAGCTCTTACGAGATACTATGCCGACTGTATCGCCAAAGGCGAGCCTCTGATCTGGGAAGACTTTCTGTAACCGAAGGGGAGGCGCTTCGTCATACGCGCCTCCCTATTTTATATTTTATTCCACTTAAAACAAAGCAATGGACAATATCGAACTGAGAAAATACGCGCTTGAAATCGCGCAGCGGACGACGAAAGACGGTGTAGAGCTTATGGCACGAGCCAACGAAATACTGGCGTTCCTCACGCAGGACGCGTCGGATGAGGCTAACAAAATACGGTTAATCGTTCTTGTTGACAATGGCAATGTATAAGTACGCACTCCGGATGCTCGCCGGAGCCAATCCGCGCGAGGTGATCGAAAGTATGCCCGAAAAGGATTACCGACGCCTGTCTGAGTTTATGAGCGAAGCGAACAGCACTCTGCCACGACGGCAGCGCCGCATGATGAACCAAGAGTTTGCAAAAAGTGGGAGAAAACGACGTTCACATAGAAAAGTATGACTGGCATTTACGTGTATTTTACGCGGTAACATGCTACCATGTGGGCGAAATAATGCTGTCGCTAAAGGACATAGATTGCCCCGAATCGATTCAAAACAGAGTGCAGGAAAATCTTATGCGCTGCGACATGGATACCGGGTTCACGTACTCGAACAAGAAGCTACGCAGCACTGTCATGGTGATCGGGCTTCACTCGTCGCACGCCGAATTCCTGAATTCTTTCGAGCATGAGCTCCGACACTTGGTCGATGACATCGCCGAAACGTTCGGTCTCGATATGGGAGGCGAGCAGGTCGCCTATCTGACCGGAGACCTGAACAGTCTCTTGTGGAAAGACATCCACGAATTCATATGCTGCTGTAACTGTAAAACTTAAGACATGGAACACGAAGAAAAAGAACGGGCCGACAGAATCGCCGACCTGCTCAAGGATTTAGAGATGGAACTGCCTCAGCCAGTATTTGAGTCGATCAGATGCAGATTACTCGATTTGCTGTAAAACTCTTTTGTAACACTACGAAAATGATATTGCCTCATACCTTTACATAATGGTATGGTAAGTAGTAGTGTCTAAAATATTCACTGAGGTTATGTGTCATCTTTCCATCATAATATAAAAATTCTACCTATCCTCAGTTAGTTTACTTATAATTTCTTTTTCGCGATTTTCATCAACACGATCTATTGGTATGCGAGCCGTATAACAAACGAACCGCATCATCAAATGTTCCCGTAATGGAGAAAGTAAATGTGCAACAGGTCTATATTTACTTATACCTTTATATTCAACGGACATGAGCTCTTGAAAATCAACAACCATATATAAATTTGGTTCGATCTCAGAGCAATCTATAAAAAAATAACGATTGATAGTTCTATTATGAATATAATCTGAATACAGCCGTTCTATCCCTTTGCGCTGCTTTTTAGTTATTTTGTCAGAAGGAGTATCTCCCAAAAGCCCCTTATATTCCCTCGATGCTTGAATAACGTCTGCCGCCAAATGCATCGCAGCGACAATCAAATAGGAACAATGTCCCTCGTGTTCCAAATCACATGCGTTGGAAAGTACAATACTCAAAGGATTGCAATCTTTTGTGTACCCCCAATCAACATTGTCTATTATTGACCCTTGCGTCAACTTTTCTATGGAATCAAATTTTTTGAGCCACTCCATGACTGCTATTCCACCAATATACGTTCACCCAAACTATATCCTACATACGCATTTTTAAACTTCTCCGATTTCGCTATTCGACTATAACGCGTGGCAAAAGATTTTGGAGGCGCAATAAATTCTTGTGAATTAAAATCAATTGATGCTGTATCAGGAATTTTAGTTGAAGCTATATTTGTATTACCGTTATGCCAACAGAAAACAGTAGCAGGTAACGGAGATGATTGTGATGCTACCTCGCAAGGTGTGGCCGATGATAGAACACTAATCAACGATAAAGCAATAGGCAAATTATTACTGGCACTCATAACATCAATGCATTTAAATAACTATTAACCTTTCCTTTTGAATCAGAGAATAAATGCCTTAATCTTTCTTCATTCGGGAATCCCGATATAGCATATTGATTATGATGATTAATTGCACCAAACATCCCCTTATCCTCATTCATCCGAGGCTCAAAGTCCAAATATAGTTGCTCATTCTTATTAATCGTATACTGTAAATTCACTTTACCACAAGTCACGGAGCCATCTTTGTCTTTCAAATCTGAACTAATGAATTTGTCAACCATCCATTCTTTGACTGGCTTTTCCAATTCAAGCCATTCAATCTCTTGATTTAATCCATATGCGGCAAATTCATATTTTGGTATGCCAGATTGGAGTCGCTTAATATATTCTACTAACTTATCCAAATCGGTCGCAGAAATAATTATTTTTTGAGGTGTAATTGCCACAGCGGGACCCGGGCTTTCTCTATCTCTAACAATCAACCCCATAGGCGTAGCAGTTGCAAATGCCGAACCCGCTTTTCCGAAAAAATTATTCAGAAAATTTAAGTCTAACATGGGAATCTGCATAGGAGCACTAAATACTCCTACGAAAGAAATAGATACTTGATTTTGTTTCATCTTATCAGCATTTTTTTGCCAATATTACTCTGATACAAAACGTATGTCTAAAACCCAAATATTAAACGCTTACAGTATCTAATAATATTTGACACAAATCTACAAAAAAAACAAAAACATCCTACAAGGGGAATGTCAGCTATTGTAAAGCAAATTTCTTTCCGCTTTAATTGCTGAGTATTAAAATCTTTTTAAAGACTCTTGCACAATGTGCAAACCGTTTCAACCTTTGCATTAAGTATACATAGTCGCCAAGCGAAGGTTTTGGCAAAACAGTATGGCAAAGGCAAGTCTGACAATCAAACAAGAAAAATTCTGCAATAAGTACCTCGAATGCGGTAACGCCTCCGAGGCATATCGTTATGCTTACGATTGCTCGAAAATGAGTGATAATTCTGTTTGGTGTAACGCATCGCAGCTTCTTGCGGACACAAAGGTTGCACAAAGGCTGGAATATCTCAAAAGCCACCTTGCCGAAGCATCCGGCATTACGGCTTTGCAAATCATTCGGGAGCACCAAAAAATCGCCTTCTCCGATGCAACCCGCATTCGTAATGGATGGATGTCGCTTAAAGAGTTCGAAAGCCTTACCGATGACGAAAAGGCATGTATTCGGTCCGTCGAAACAAAACAGACCAAGCGTACCACTCCGATGGGCGACGAGGTGATTGACGAACAGGTAAAAATTACGTGCTACGACAAGCAAAAGGCGCTGGACAGTATTGTGAGTATGCTTGGTTATAACGCACCGGAAAAAATAGCTAATACAGATAGCAAAGGCAATGATATTCCACAGCCTACTTTTAACGTAGAGCGCCTGTTCCAACTGATTCAAGAGGGGAAAAACAATGAATGATTATTCAGCAATCGGCGATCTTCTGCTGAAAGAAGGTAGTTTGACATTTACGGCTGTTATGTTCGAAGCCGTAAACAGACAGCCGTTCCGAATATCTCCTCACCATCGAATCATTTGTCGCAAGCTCGATCAGGTTCTCCGAGGCGAGCACCCAACCAACCGGGTAATGTTTAACATTCCCCCGCGCCATTCAAAGACAGAGTTAGCAGTCGTATCGTTTTCCGCGTTAGGATTTGCTATCAATCCTAATGCGGAATTCATGCACCTGTCGAGTAGCGACCAGCTTATCACTCGCAACGTTACCAACGTTCGCAGGCTTATGGCGGATCCAAATTATCGGGCTTTTTTCCCTCAGGTCAAACTATCGAATAATGCTAAAGGGAGCATTTCCACTTCCCGAGGCGGCATCATGTATGCAGCGCCATTCATGGGACAGATTACTGGTTTCGGATGTGGTAAACTGGGAGCAAAGAAATTCAGCGGAGCCATGCTCATTGATGACCCGATGAAAGCTCAGGATAGTTTTTCCAACACTATCAAGGAGCGGATTGGAGAATTATGGACATCTACGTTCAAAAACCGGTTAAACGACACACATACGCCGGTCATCGTCACTGCTCAAAGACTTGCCGAGGATGATTTCTGCGGCTATCTAATAAAAAGAGAAGGTACAATCGATGAAGGCGGCGAATGGGATGTAGTCAGATTTCCGGCAATAGTCGACGAAGGGACGAACACGGAGCGAGCTTTATGGGAAGACCGATTCCCTCTCGAAAAGCTACGGCGATACCGAGAATCCGATCCTTTCACGTTCGAGACACAATACATGCAGAATCCTAAGCCTTTGGAAGGCATGATGTATCGGGAGTTCAAGACCTACGATATCATTCCTTACGCGATCGAATCGACACGCAAAGCCTACGTTGACACGGCAGACACGGGCGATGACTATTTATGTGCAATTTGTTATGTAGAACAGCCCGAAGGCAACTACGTCACCGATGTGCTCTATACAAAAAAACCGATGGAGTATACCGAGCCTGCGACGGCCGAGATGTTGTCGAGACAACAGACCGAAGAAGCCTTTGTCGAAAGTAACAACGGAGGACGGGGCTTTGCTCGCAATGTGGAAAAACAATGCCGATTGATGGGCAATACCAAAACCCGGATTTCATGGTTTGCCCAGACTGATAATAAACAGGTTAGAATATTCTCGAAATCGGCTGACGTGAACAATATGACCTTTCTCCCGTCGGGGTGGGATAAAAAATGGCCGGAATTTTATCGGGCGATAATGGGATATATGAAGGAAGGTCGGAATGCTAACGACGATGCCCCGGACGCGCTAACGGGTTGCTTTGAGAAAAGGGAGCCACAAATGCAGCTTGAGGATTTAGAAAACCTAAACATATGGTAATATGGGATTTATAGATCAGCTTTTCACGTATTTTCAAAACAAAACGCTGAATGCTTTAGGCATTGAGCGATCCCTTCTTGAGCTCATCGCGGCGCGAGACATCGATCAGGCTATGTCGCTCATGGAAAATCACGATGCGGAAGCTATGAAAGCGATCCGTGAATATAATCCCGAGTTTCACGCCGTAATGAAACGCCTTGATAAAGTACGTAAAGGGCAGGAAAGTTACCGCACTGAAAAGCTCCCCAGAACTCGTCAACGCTATATCAACGAGGTCGAGCTATTTTTCCTGTTGGGTAATCCGATTAAATGGAGAATGTCTGACGAATCGAGCGATCCCGAAGCATTCGCAGCTTTTATGCAGTTCCTAAGAGACCATCGTTTTAATAGCCATATGCGCCAAGCCAAACGGCTGGCCGGAGCCGAGACTCAATCAGCCAAACTATATCATATTTACCGCAATGAAGAAGGTCTTCCTGCTGTAAAAATTGTCGTTCTTTCGAAATCGAAAGGTTATACACTTCGCCCGATGTTCGACCAGTACGGAAGTCTATTGGCCTTCGGCTATGGGTATTATCTGAAAGAAGGCTCGAACACTGTAGAACATTTCGACATCCATACGCCGACATTCATTTATCGGGGACGAAAGGCAAAGATCGGTTGGGATGTTACGCCTGTTGTCAATCCATCGGGCAAGATAAACATCATCTACTACCCTCAGGAAACGGCATGGTCCGGACTTCAGCCTCGTATCGACAGAGAAGAAAATATCGATTCAAAAACGGCCGACGTAAATAATTACTTCGCCGATCCTATAGCAGCCGCTACTGTCGATGTTATAAAAAGCCTTCCCAAACAAGGAGATCCGGGCAAGGTTATCCAACTGTCCGACGATAAGTCGAGGTTCGAATATATCGAACCTCCCGTGTCTTCCGAAACTCGGCAACAAGAAAAAGACGACCTGAAAGAGTCTATTCTGTTCGACACTTTCACCCCTGAATTCTCCCCGGAGAAAATGGTAGGTTTGGGGACCCTGAGTGGAGATGCGATAAAGCGCGCTATGGTGCTCGGCTACATCAAACGGGATAACCGTAAAGAAATCTATGACGAGCTTGTAGATCGAGAGAAGAACCTGATTCTTGCGATCATGATGAACGTCACGCACATTCATATGAGAGATCAACTGGCAAGCCTCAAAATAGAACATGAATTCGCCGAACCGTTTGAGGAAGACGTGCAGAACAAATGGTCCGCAATAGGCAAAGCATATCAGGATGGCGTCATTTCACTGGAAAAGGCGGTCGAGATGCTCGGTCTTGCGGATAAGCCGGATGAGGAAGTTGAAAAAATCAGAGGTTTTAATGACTTAAAACAATGAAAGGGTTTGCATAATGTGCAGAGTGTTTCCAATTTTGGCCCATGAAAGTACCAACTCACACAGCAAAGGTTGCTTTTCCTTTTTTAGGATTCAAAGCACGGCCAATATTGCGTGAAGTACGATGCGAAAAATGCGGGCGGAAACTCGCGGAAATGCAAGGAATAGCTCAAATAAAATGCCCTAAATGCGGACATTTATCGATGTATAGGGCTTAACATACGACAGAAGAGTGCCACAGAGCGCCAATATCCCTTCTCGGGGAATTGGCGCTTTTTTCATTTAAAAACACAAAATATGAAAGAAAAAATTCTAACAGCGCTGAAAACCAAATACTCCAATCTGGGGTTCAGCTCAAAGGTTCTGGACGGGATCGCCTCGAGTATCGAAAAATCCGTCACCGATGAATCGCAGATCGAAACCGCTGTCGGCGGGATCGAGTCTATTCTGAAAGTTTTTCAATCCGACTTTGACAGGGCACGCACCGAATATGGCACTCTGAAGGGTCAGTACGATGAGCTGAAGAAAAAAGCCGAGGCATCATCTGCCAACGAGGGCGGGCAGAATGAAAAAAACGAACTCGACAAAGAACCGGAATGGTTCACACGCTACAAGCAAGAACAGGAGGAGCGCTACGCAACCATCAAGAGCGAAAGCGAAGCTCTGAAAGCCGAAAAGGTTCGGGCCGAGCGTGAAGATTTATTCCGGTCTGCGGCAAAAGCGGCGAATGTCAGCGACAAGATGCTGAACGATCTTTTGGGGCTTGCAACTGCGATGAACAAGGAAGCACCCGATGCCTCGGAAATCAAAGACAGATTCTCGTCAATCCAGTCAAGATTCATCGCCGCCGGACTCGAGGGGAAAGAATCGGCATTTCCTCTCTCCACGTCGGAATCTCAGAGTAAAGAAGAGGCTAAGGCGTGGGCCGCAAATCTGCCGGACAAAAACTAAACACACAAAAAAACATGGCTATCGAATTCAAAAGGACCAAGTACAAGGGCGGGTTCCCTGTATTCTGGCGTGGCAACCGTGAAGCACTCCCCGGTGATTTCACACTCAAAGGCACATACCCGGAGGGGACACTCCTCAAAGAGGGTACTCCCATCAAGCTCGACTTCGCTAACATGGAGTGTAAAATCTGCAAAAGCGCACTCGTCGTTACGGGAGGGACCACATCCGCTCCTCGTGTCGTCAAAGGCTCCATGTTTCAGGTAGGCGACACCGTTAAAATCGGCGAATCCAACTCGACGATCAAAAGTATCGACACTACGAACGCTGATTACGATGTGCTGACGTTCGCAGCGGCCGTTACCGGAGCAACGCAAGGCGCAACGCTTCTGTCAGACGACGATCTGCCGGATGCGGTCATCGAGACGACGAAAGAATACACGACGAAACACGGATTTTCAGTCGTGTCGGCCGCCTACGGTGCACGCATTCTCAAAGATGTAGCCTATCCCGTACCGGAGGCATGGCTGGAGGGATATTCACTCAAAAACAACCACGAAATCAAGTATATCAGGCAGTAAAAGCGAAAAACAATGAACGAAGCTACCTATTCTTCTATTTTCAACGAGCTCACCAAAGAGGTGCAGATTCGCATAGACACAGCTTCTGAGCTGCGTAAGCGCCTGTTCGATCAGACCGTTTACGACCAGTACCTCGATTGGGACACTCCTACAATCGGTTTCAATTTCGAGGAACTGATAGGTTCCTACAATCTGAGTGTCGCCGCCGCAACACTGGATTCTCACGGCAAGGAGCCCGTTATGGGGACCGAAGGACTGGAGACCCTGAGAGAGAAGGTCCTGACGCACCAAATGTCCTACCCCATGCCCATCGAGGAATACAGAAAGGTACTCCAGATTCTGGATTCCCGCATGGTTTCGGACCAAGTTAAAAAGCGTCAACTCATCGACCTGATGTGGGGTAACGTGACAAAGGTCGTCAATTCCGTACAGGCGAAGCTCGACATCATTTTTCTCGGAGCCCTCTCCAACAAGGGTATTTTCACTTTCGACAAAAACAATAACCCCGAGGGTGGCGTGCGCGGGAGCATCGACTACAAAATGCCCGACGAGAATATCGCAACTGCGACGACGGAATGGAAAGACTCGAACAAAGACTCTGTCGACACGCTGGAAGATATTCAGGCCGTTCTCGACGCTGCTCAGGATAAAGTCGTATTCGACAAAATCCTGTTGTCACAAAGCCGGCTCTCTTTCATCCTGAGAAACAAGAAAATGAAGTCGGCCGTATTCGGGTCCGACAAGTCGTCCACGCCGTTGTTGCTCGCCAATCTGAACGAGTTCATGCGTTCGAACGGATTCCCGACATTCGAGGTTATCCGTCGCATGACTCGTATTCAGGATAACGGAAAGCTCGCGGAATACAAGCCGTGGAATGACAAGAATCTCGTTTTCGTGCCGGCAGGAAAACTGGGGGTTATCAAAAACGCCTATGCCGACAACGAACTGCGTGAGGAACCGGGAGTGACCTACTCAAATTACGGACGCATCCGCATTTCTCAGTGGGGCGTAGGTGAAACGCAGGGCTCGAACGGCGTAGAATTCACGAAAGCGCAATCTATTTCGCTTCCGGTGATCACGGAGATCAACGGAATTTACTCTCTGACCGTAGAATCGTGACGGTAAGTGACTACATAAGGCAGAAGTTTCAGCCTTTCGGAACTATTTCGGAGGCTGATCTTCTCGACATTCTTTCCGATGCCGGTATGGAGGCGAACGATGAACTGACGTCTGAAAACAGAAACGAAGTTTCTATCGCTATGACTCGTTTCATCCCGTCACTCTTTCTCCGCCCCCAATCGGTATCGGAAAACGGTTTCTCCGTCTCGTGGGATTTCGATGCACTGAAAGATTATTACCTGTTCATGTGCAAAAAGAATGGAATCGAGCCGGATGCCGGAGCTGCGGGGATAAGCACGATAACCGATATGTCTGACCTTTGGTAATGTATTACTCACCGCACATCCTGCAAATCAGAATAGACCCGGTTATACAGTATGACGAATCGGGCAATCCTTCCGTATCTGGCACGCCGGAATGGAAGACTATAGCGAGGTGCAGGTGCGATGACAAGACTACTAAAGAATTCATTTCGGAGAATGGCCACGTCTATCGCCCTAACTACCATGTGGTATACGAAGGCGAAAGAATCGAAGCCGGTGTTTACGCACGATGCCTCAATGACGACGGGTCAATCAGAGGCGAAGGACAGGTATATCAACCTTCCTCATGCAACTACTTGGGTTACTCGGAAGTATGGATGTGACCTATGACTTTTCGGATATCGACGGTATCATCAATGAATTTATCAACGAGATAATATCTCGGATGGTAGAATTCGGAGAGGAAGCTACGGCGACAGCCGTAAGTCGAGGCCGATACCAAAACATCACGGGTAATCTGAGAAGTTCCATCGGCTACATAGTCTCCTATAATGGTCGGGTGGTCCGTGAAGGCGGATTCAAGCAGGTGACCGGACGCGGAGAAAACATGCAGAAGGTGGACTTTACGACCAAACGAGGAAAGTCAGTTGTTTTCTGGGCAAAGGGCCGCTCAGGTGACGGTTCGGAAGGTAGCCAGACGGGAATGGACTTCGCGCGGGCCATAGCCGCCGAATACCCGGAAGGAATCACATTGGTCGTAGTTGCAGGAATGGACTATGCGAGCTTTGTCAACGCAAAAGGATTCGATGTGCTGGATAGTGCAGAAATACAGGTAAGGCAAATGATTGCAGCATGATAACGACGGGAGACATAAAAAGCATTTTGTCAGAAGACCTGAAGAAATACGGGTTCAAGACATATCTGCAAGACACATTCCCCGACGGCGAGATAACTGACGAAAGAATAATTATTCGCTGCGGAGAATTGTCGCCCGGAACTTATTGGGAAAGCTCATATGCTCATTTGAACATCTGCGTGCCCGATCTGTACGGTATGGCCAATACAAGGCGCTTGACCGAGATCGAGCGAATGTTCAAACGCATGAAGAAAACCTTTCGCTTTGACGGTTCCGTCTGCCGATACATGGAGGACGGGACGAGCCAAGAAAAGGATGAAGCCCTTAAGTGTCACTTTGTAAACGTAAGATTATTATTTGAAATGTTAAACGTAAACTATTAAAACTATGGCAACAACATTTTCTGCTGTCGACATTAAGCAGCTTTGGTATGCTGAGACTACGGCTGTTACCGCCGATCTGACCGGCGCCATTCTTGCGACCATCCTCAGAACAGCAAAGGAGGTCAAAAACGTTCATCAGGACACATGGTCAATCGAAGAAGCTGAGCCGTCCGTAACATCGTACAAAAATCAGATTACAGGCAGCAACTATCGTCAGACAAAAGAGATGGGCGATTTAGTCATGTCGTTCACGATCGGACAATATGACTATGCTACGAAAAAGGACCTGATGGGCGGTACGCTCATCAATACCGACAAAGGATGGAAGCGCGAAAGAGGTGTCGTAGACATCTACAAGTGCATGATCGCCCTGACCGAAGACAATCAGTACGTCGTATTCCCTAAAGCGACCTCTATCACCCGTGAGGCCAACACAGATGGAGCAATCGGCTTGGCCGTATCGGCAACGGCGTTGGAACCGGATAATTCTGACGTATCCTCGGAATATTGGTTCGATTCTTCGGTGGTTGTTGAAGCGTCATCACTCAGCAATCTGAGCAGCAAGTAATCATTCATTATGAACCAGAAAAAGGGTAAAGGAGTCAGGGATTCCCTTACCCTTTTATTTCATTAACGACCATGAAAAACGAAGCAGCAAAAATAGTTTCCGAATCTCTTATCGGAGCAAGTTATGTGACCATCACAATGGGCTCGAAAGCGTACACCCTTTATCCGCCGACTATCAAAAGATTGTGCCAAGCGATTCGGCACTTCGCGGCAATAGACATTCAGGGAGAAAGCATATTGGACGCTCTCGGGGAAATGCCGGACGCAACAGAACACATACTAAAAGGTCTTTCCTGTCTTTTGTGCGGGAACGAGAGTCTGGCAGAGGAATTATCGGAAGGTTCTTTCGTCGAGATGAAAATAGCTTTAAAGGAGGCGATCTGTCTGGTCGGAACCGACCCTTTCGAGTGTGCCGCTTTGGCGAGGAGCGTCGCCGAAGTGGCAGCAAAGATGAGGTAATCGGAAACGAAACGATGATGGGACAGATCGCTTCGTTTATGGAAAACCTTCGCTTGTCCTATACGGAAGTATTCGAGATTATCCCCTACCGAAACCTTCTAATCATGCAGAAAGATAAGCTCCATATAGTATACGGCGACAAAGTAAAAAGAATAAGCGGGAAGGAAATGGCCGCTCGCCGAAGCAAGAAAAACTCTAATTAAGATGGCTAAACTTAAATTTGAAACGACGGCTAATTTAAAGCCTATCGACGACCTTCTTATTCGTATCAAGGAGTTGGAGCAGCATATCGCCTCGCTCAAAAAAGAGATGCGCTCGATCAATGCCGCAGACCCTAAAATAGACCCCTTGCTCAAAGACCTGAAGGCGTCGAAAGAGGAAATAAACAACCTGGTAGCGGAAATCAATCGGATCAAGCAGGCTCAGTTGGACAGACAACGCGAGCAGGAACAGGCTGCGACTCGGGAGAAAGAATCCATCGCCTCGCTGCTGCGGGCCTATGAAGAATTGCGTCAAAAGGTAGCCGATACCGCGAATAAAAGCACCTCGCCAAGTTCCGGAGCGAATAATGCCCCGTCGATCAAAGAGGAAACGCAGGCTTACGATGAGCTTCTCAGTAAAATAAGAACCCTATTGGGCAGCCGGGAGGAAACCATTGCCTCAATGCTCAGAGAAGAGAATGCGATTCGTCTGATTAAGAAAGAGCTAAAAGGCTTGCAAAAGCTCGAATCCGACGGCATAAATCTTACGGAAGCCCAAAGACAGCGGAGAATCCAACTGACAAGCTCTCTCGAAGAACACAAGCAATCGGTTTCACAGCTCAAGCAAATACTCGCGAACGAAATAAAATCCGAGCAGGCCGTTCGTGGCTCGATGAATGAGATGTCGCAGTCTTTGGGAACAATGCGCATGTTTTACAGGACCCTGAACGAGGAAGAGCGCAATTCTCAATTCGGCCAAGAACTTTTGAAGCGCATCCAACTGGTCGATACGAAAATAAAAGAATTGGATGCATCGATCGGCAATCATCAGCGCAATGTAGGCAATTATGCCTCGCATTGGGACGGACTCGGGTTTTCAATCCAACAAGTAGCACGGGAACTCCCCTCTATTTCTTATGGCCTGAATACTTTTTTTGTAGCTATATCCAATAACCTGCCTATTTTGGCTGACGACATCCGGCGAGCGATAGCGAAATATAAAGCCGCTGTTGCTGAAGGGAAAGCGGCTACCCCTGTATGGAAACAGATCGTAAAATCCATCTTCTCATGGCAAACGGCATTGGTAGGCGGAATCACCCTGCTCACCCTTTATGGGGATAAGATCGCCGCTTGGGTAGCCGGATTATTCAAGGGTAAGGATGCCATCGATGCGAATGCAGCTTCCATCGAAGTGCTCAACACTCGAATCGAAGCCAATAGAAACGCACTTGACAGTGCCAATAGGGAGTTCGGGTCCCAAATGGGGAACATATCCCGTTTGCGATCCGAATGGTCCAAACTTGGCAATGATATGAATGCCAAGCTAAAATTCGTGAATGACAATAAATCCGGATTTTCTCAACTGGGAGTGTCGGTCAATAGCGTTGCAGATGCTGAAAAAGTATTGATCGGGAATACGGATGCGGTCGTTGCCTCATTAAAGGCCCGAGCTCAAGCGACAGCCTATCAAAACACATTAACCGAGCTCTACGCCAAACAACTGGAGGCCGAGCAAAGACAAGAGGCATACGAAGCTCAAGCAAAAGGACGCAGGTATGTGCCCGGGGTACAAGAAGACGCGAGGAAACGAGCTATCCGGGTAGCGGCCAGTAGGTCTGGCGGCATGATGTCGTCAATGGAAGAATTAGATGTAGAACGTCTGACCGAGCAATTCTTAAATGAGGAGACCCAAAAATACGAACATGCAGCCGAAAAGGAGCGATTAATCAAAGAAGGTTATGCCAAGCAAATACAAGAGATAGATAAGGCCCTGACTAAATCCCTGAATCAATCGGCTCAGGCATTAATTGAGGCCGGTCTTACACCATCCGACGACAATGCAACGGGCCAAACTACTCAAGACAAAATCCTTTCCGCTCGGGAAGCCCTTGCAGAAGCCTTACGGGCGAATGAGTCAGAACTTCAGAAATCGCTTCTTGGGATTATGGCCGAAGGGCAGGAAAAGGAGCTCGCACAACTGGATAACGCGACCCGGGAAAAACTCCACAAGATCGAAGAGGCTCGCCAAAAGACCATCGCCGCTTATGCCACCAAAGGACAAGAGCCAAATCCCGACGAATTGGCTAAGCTGGATGAGACGAAAGCGAACGAGGAAAAAGCTGCGGAATTAGCAAGGGCCGCCATTATTGCAAAATATGCCCGGCAGGAAGAAGAGCTTTGGCGAAACGTGACCGATGTTTTTTTGTCGGAAGAAGCCCGCAAGCGGCAAGGAGTTCAAAAGACGTTCGACGAATACCGCAGGCAGGCGGAATCGCTGCTTAAGGGTGGCTCTATTGGAGAAAGCGACTATAATGCCCTCGTGGGCGAAATAGGAAGGGCCGAGACCAAATCCATGCTTCAGGATGTATTGCGAGAGTATGAGACTTTCGAACAGCAAAAAGGCCGCATTGCCGAAGAATACAACGATAAGATCGCCCAACTGGAAGAACAGAATGCAAACGGCCAGTACAACGAGAATATCGAAGAGATCAAAAGACAAAGGGATTTGGAGATCGCGCAGCTTCAGATTTCCGAGTCCGATTTCTTTCAGGTGATCTCCGGCAATCTGGAAGAGTACGGGCTGGCCACAATCCGCGATGCCATTGCCCAAGCCAAGGAATATCTCGACAATTTCATAGCCGATGCGAAAAGCAAGAACGGAGGAAAACTGACGAACGAACAGCTTCAGTTTGTCACACAAATGCGGCAAAACATAGATCAGGCGACTCAAGCGGTTTATAATCGCTTGCCGGAGGGGTTGGCTAAGGCCGCAAGCGGGATGAAGAAAGTAGCCGACTCGGCTAAGGAACTCGACGAATCGCTCGGAAACGTACTCGATACCGTGAGCAACATGATTCAGGGCTTCTCGGATATAGAATCGGGTATTTCCGGCTTGAAAGAGGCATCCGCGAATTTCAAGCAGATGAAACAAGATGCCAAGGATCAAGGAAAGTCTTTAGGGTTCGGCGATATACTCGGAACCGTAGGAGCATACGCGGGAGCAATCGGGTCAATCGTTAGCGGTGTAACTGGTATATTCAGTTCAATAGGGAACCTATTTGACGACCAAGCCAAATATGCGGCGATAAATGCGGAGTACGCAAGGAGGCAGGAAGCATACTGGGAATCCATAAACTTCCAAGTAGAAAGATACACCAAGTTACTTGAAGAAGCAGCCGGCGAAGATTATTTTACGACGGCAGCGGAGCAAATGGGTATTCTAAATGAATCGCTTGCTAAAGCGCGGAAAAACTTAATTAACGACATTCCTCAAGGTGAAGTTGATTCTGTTACATTTGGATTATTCAATTTGCTTCGCAGCGGGAAACAATACGATTATATAGCCAATTCTGAAGCTCAAGAAATATACGATTTCATCCAGCAAAACGGAGGTTATTCTCGTGACGAAGGGTTATCCATAGAAGCTGCTTATGCGCTCAAAGAAAGCGCAGATATATGGTCGAAAATGCCGGACTGGATGCAAGAGTCCGTTGAAAAAATGATTGAAATCAACGAACAGACCGAAGAGCTTAAAGAAACTTTGAACGAAAGCCTGTTTCAAACAACATCGAAAGATTTGGAGGATGCCATTATTGAAGGGTTAAAGAATGGCAAAAAAGGACTCGATGAGTTTGGTAGCGAATTTGAAGAAGTTATGCGGAATGCTCTTTTGCAATCATTTGTTATTGAAGAGTTGAGGCCCAAGATTAAGAAGTTCTATGAAGAATACACTCAATTAGCGGATAGCGATGGAGACGGCAAGCTCGATTTGACCAAAGACGATATAGAAGTTTTACGAAAGGAATTGAACGGTCTTATAACCGAGACTACAGAAGGGTGGGAAAACTTCAAACAGATTGTCGGATATACCGAATCGTCTGACGCTTCGACCCAATCCGCTACTTCCCGAGGGTTCCAAACGATGTCCCAAGATACTGGAAATGAGCTTAACGGTCGATTTTCGGACTTGCAGATGAAAGGACAGCAGATCATTGACCTCAATACAGGTATCCGCGACATCGCATCCGAAATACGGCAACTTCAGGTAGAATCCCTCTTAGAACTCCGAGGAATAAATGAAAATACCGAAAATACGGTAAAGGAATTAAAAGCCGTAAATATCTCTTTAACAAAGATTAACAACAATACAAGTAGAATTTGATCATGACCGAAATGCTTATCAACAAGCAGGACGCATCGACTTTCGGCGTCCGCATGGGGGATGGTTTCTTGGATGCTATATGTTCTCCCCTCCCCTTGAAAGAATTCGTTGAAAATTCCAGCCGCCTTGAGGACGGGAAAAGGGTACTGTACAACTCACCCAAGATCGACGAACGGGACGTTACCCTCACGTTCAACATTCACGGCGATACTGAGGAAGAATTTACCGCTAACAAGGCGACATTCGAGCAAATATTATACGCAGGAAAGGTAGAGATTCATCTGCCGGTTACTGGGAAAACCTATCGGCTTACCTATCTCCGTTCCCAATCGTATGCGCAAAATATAGCTCGTACTTCCTGCTCTGTATCGGTGAAATTTAACGAGCCGAACCCGAGAAACAGAGAAGCAAATGACTCAAGTATTTTATTATAGTTAAAAACAATACAAGATATAATTACATAATAAATATTTACCACGGGGGGGGTAAAATTTTCTTTATATTTGTCCAAACAAACTTCAATTCTAAAAATTATGAGAAGATTTTTACTAATGTTCGCAGTTGTGGCTGCGATGGTATTCACAGGATGCTCTAAAGATGACAATGGCAACAACGGAGGAAATGGAGGCGGAGAACCGCCTGCAGGAGAAATAGAACTGGAAGGGTACGAGGAGCCAATTGTTGATTGGGGGATTTCCAAACAAGAACTCAAATCTCGCGTCAATTACAACCTTTTAAACGAAGACGAAACGGCCCTCTCTTATGCAGGGAAAAACAAGGTTTCAATGTATACGTATTCGTTTGAAAACGGTAAACTAAATGCGTCAGGGGCTTTTATTAGTATGGCATATAATGAAGAATTAGCAGATTTTATTATTAAAAAATACATTTATATAACTGATATCGTCTCAGGAGAAGACAGGTTCTTGGTTTTTCGTAATAAAGAAAATACCATGCTTGTGACGGTAGGGAGTCCATCTACTCAATATTTACTAATCATGTATTCACCTCGCAATAGTACAGCTAATAATACTTTCCTCATTCAAGCGTCCAAGAGCCTTATGAATGCAGAAGGCGGAGACTGCTCTGAGATAATTAAACTATTTCAAGCAAATATCTCAAAAAATTGAATTATGTCGAACGAAGGAATTATAGCTATATTGGTTCTTGTTGTATTCATTATCTGCATCGTTGCAAAAGTCATATCAAATATGAACGAGGATAATAATACAATAGATACCTCGCCTACCTATAAACCTATTCGGGAATTATCGGATGACGAGCTGAAGAATCTGTTGTCGGAAGTGGAAAACGACCTCGAGACGGTTAAAATTGAATATCAAGGAGCCTTAGCCAACCCCTACGTGCTTTATATAACGAGAAATCTGATAAAGCAACGATTAGATGATACCGTCGAAAGACGACAATACATTCTTGATGAAATAAATAAGAGGCAGAAAGAGGCAGCTACAAAGGCTTAGCACTCGATAAACGATAGGAAATTACCCATAAAGGCCCGCTGATGCGGGCCTTTATGGTGTTGGCAATCACAGCATCGCGGCTGTTTTTCGTATCTGTTGTAGCACTGCCGAAAGGCCGGAATCACGGCGGGCGGTCTGCATGTTGTAACGAGTTTGCATGTTTAACCAAAAGATAGCCTCAATATCGAGCGCAGCTTCAATCTTTAAGGCTGTTTCTGCCGTTACGGAACGCTTCCCGTTTGCAATCTCATTCAACGCAGTATAAGGCATACCGATCATTTCCGCAAATTTACGTTGCGAAATATTGCGAGCTTCCAGTTCCTCTTTCAGCGCTTCGCCCGGATGAGTGGGTAAATATGGAATCAAATCATTCATGCCATATACCCTCTTATTAACCGTTGCCATAGCCAATCTTATTTATAATGATTACTAATATCCAATATCAAACAAACTGTTATTATCTCTTGTTCGGCAACATGGCGCACTCGAAATTCAAGCCTGTATTTAGAATTAATCCTAACCGATGAAATACCAGCCTTGTCACCCACTAATACTTCATAGTTCAAAGAATGATGTTGGTACAATGATTCAATACTCGAAGCCGCCACAAGTTTATCTACACAACGTTTGTATGCTCTCACTACTTCCGGCTGAAATCGGTGCTTTTTATCGCTTGTTCGCCCCAGTTCGAACAACTCCCGTAAATACTCCTTGTCGAATTCTATAAACATCGTTGCCTTATTGTTTACGATGCAAATATAATGCTTTTCTAATATAATTCACAAAAAAAGTGAACATTCGTCATATCCCAAACTGTTTCCCCCGCTATCTTTCAAAATTAATTTATCTACCCTCTTTTTATCATCAAATTAAAAACATAAAAATCAACAACTTGCAAAGCCGTTTGTACAATGTGCAGAGTATTTCAACCTTTGAGATAGTCATACCATTTACGCCTAAGAGGAATGATTATCTACAATAGAAACGGAGACGAGCTGATCGATGTGCCAATTACCTCGTCTGCCGTCCGCAAACGAGTATTGATGGGCGACAACTACGTCTCCCTGCCCTTTTCCCATGACACCTATATAGACTTTGCTCCGGGGTCCTATATCATCTATAACGGTCTCAAGTTCGAGATCATCGATGCCGACAAGAATCGCCCTACTCGAAATGCCACTACCGGCGGCTGGGACTACACACTCCAGTTCGACGATCAGGAGCGCCACATGACGCGCGCCATTGTATTTTGGCTATCGCAAAAGCCTCGGGAGGCGGTTTTCCATGACACGACCGATTTGCAGTCCTTCGGAAATCTGATCGTGGAAAACATGAATGCCTTTGTGCCTGCCAAAAACTGGAAGATGCGCGATCTTTCCGATGAACTGAAAGAAGGTACGAAGCTCGTTTCATTCAACGGCGACACATGCTGGAACGCCGTCAACACAATCGCCGAGACTTTCGGTGTCGAGTGGTGGACAGAACAAAGCGAAGGTTATATCTACCTGTGCTTCGGGAAGCTGGAGATCGGAACCGAGGAAGATTTCGTAGAGGGAGACGTTATCACGTCTATCCCATCGCGGAGAGGTGACGACAGCAACTACGGCACGCGCTTCTACGTGTTCGGATCGACGCGCAACCTGACGGAGGACTACGGTCAGGCCGATCAGGGCGGAACGACCAATCATGTCTCGGAAATTCGGCTCAGGCTGCCGGGTGGGCAGGAGTATATCGATGCACGGCCCGATATGGTATGGAACGACGTGGTCGAAAAGTTCGTCGTATTCGAGGACATTTACCCTAAAAATACGGATACTGTCACCTCAGTCGAGAAAGTAAAGCGACAGACTGATAGCGGAACCGAATATGAAGCTCGGGTAATCTACGCGAAAGACACGCCTTTCCTTCCGACCGATCTAATCCCGGGCGAGACCCTGCAAGCCGTCATTACGAGCGGCGCCCTTTCGGGCAGGACGTTCGACATACAACTCGGCGCTGCGTTCGACGATCCCGACACATGGAATCCGGAAACAAATCCTTTCGACCGCAAGTTCGAGATCGTGGCAGACGTGGAGACGACCGGTGAGCAGGAGATCATCATTCCCAACGACAATCTGGACATCGAGCCCGGCAATACCTTCGTATTGACCGGTATTAAGTTACCCGGAGCGAGAATCGGGGAGGCCGAGCAGGAATTGTTGGAAGCAGGAACGACGTGGGCCCAGAAAAACAGCAAGGACACGAGCGTATACGATTGCCCTACCAATCCCGTATACTGTCAACTGAACGATAAGAGCTACGAACTCGGACAGAAGGTGCGCCTCGTAAACGAAGCTCAATTCGGGAGCAGCGGCCGTAGCTCCCGTATTCAAGGCTACGAAAAGTCGCTCGACAACGAGTATCAGGCAACCTACACGGTTGGCGACAATACCGCCTATTCCCGCTTGGGCGAGATTGAGAAGGATATTCAAGAGGCAGCCTATGCGGAACGGATCGGAGTGACCAATGGCGTCGGAATCTACCTGATTCGCGCAAAATATGACCAGACGCAGCCAACAGACTACAATGCGTACTCGGCAGCGGCCGCCGACGAGAAGTTCTTGAGCAGAAAAAAGAACGATACGGCCGAAGGGATAATCACCTTCGCAAAAGGCATATTGGCAAACACCCTCTCGAGCGAGAAATTCGTATCGGGCAATGAAGGTAAGGGTCACAGCACATGGATCGACGATGACGGAGTATCGCATACGGAGGTCGATCAGGTGAAGGCCCGAAAAACCGTTGTTTCGAAGCAAATAGAAGCCGAAGAAGGCAATGTCACCGAACTGACCAGCACAAATATCGAAGCGACCGTATTGACTGTACTGGACAAGATCATAGCGAAAGATCAAACGCTTTCGGGGAAAATATCGTCGGCTAAGTTTCTGTCGGGACTGCTCGGATACGGGTGGATGATCGACACGCAGGGCAACGGCGAGCTGCATTCGCTATCGATTCGGTCCTTCCTCGAAGTCCCCGAGCTCCGGTATAATCAAGTGCAGGTAATAGGCGATGAGCTATGGGTAACGGCCGGTGGTGTCATATCCGATGTACAGGCAGCTGACTCGGGCCGCTATACTATCACGCTCAAGCTGGAGGAAGGACAAACCAACCCCTTTGCTGCGGACGATATTCTGAGAGGCATATACCATGTTTCCACCGGTTTCTCGACGATCCAAATGCGGGTAGACAGCGTAGCAGAAGACGGAACGATGACCGTCACGCCTCGGACGCCCGATCTCGTACCGCAAAAATTCATGAACATAGCCAAGACGGGCAACTTCACGAATGCGGCCCGTCAGCGAAGCATCCTGATTTCATCCAAGCAGGGCCGCATTCAGTTCATGGCCGACGTGAACGATTGGGAAATCGCTCCGTCGATGGTCCGAATGATTCTGGGCGACACGTCGGGATTCGTACATCCGTCTTTCGGCGATACGTCGGGCTACAATGCCTTTCTGGAGAACATTCTGATGACCGGCCGAATTTTCCAGAAGTCGGCCGATGGCACGACCACCAAGCCCGTCGCCGTGAACAAGGGCGAATGGGAAGCCGGAACATATTACTATTACGATGAAGTAACCCATAAAGGCTCGCTGTGGTTATGCACCGCAGAATCTACATCAGAAGAACCTTCTGCGTCCTCCATAGACTGGGTAGAGGAAGTAGCATCGGGCTCTGGATCACCGGGCCCTGCGGGGCCGGCACTTCGTAGCCGGGGCGTATGGTCGGCCTCGGAAACCTATATAAACGGAGGCGAGTTCAGGGATTGGGTATTGTACGGGGAACACAACTACCGCTATGTAGTCAAAGAAGGTGTAGCTACGGTTCCTGCCGGCACGCTGCCCACAGACACGGCATACTGGACGCCGTTCAACGAAATGGAACCGGTGGCGACGAGGGTTCTGTTGGCCGACGACGCATGGATCGACATACTGAGCACGAACGGAATCCGTATCGGAAATAACGGATGGGAGCTGACCGACGGGGAGATTCGGCACAAAACAAGCGGGCTGAAGCTGACCAAAGACGGAAAACTGGTTGCTCCTAACGGCTTGAGCCTCGTCGTAGGGGAAGAGAACATAGACGATTACACCCAGCAAAAGATCGATTCTGTTGAGATCGGAACGGTGAATCTGATCGACAAAAGTGAAGAAATTGTATTGATAGCCGGAGCCACCCAAACATATGCTTATGTGCAAAAAAAACTACACGTTTGTCCGGGCGACGAGTTTGCTTTATCGATCGAAAATATCGGAATATCAGCCGGAAATCCGACAGAATTCACAGTCCTGATTATAGATCAGAATATGGCTAAGGAATTGTGTCGGCGAATCCTGACTCTCGACAATAGAACAGCCGTATTTGAAATTCCTGTTGACACGGAGGAACAGGATGGTTATATTCTGTTTTATGCAGGAAAGGCGGGGCAAACAAATAACAACTCGGTCACCTATCACAAAGTCATGCTCGTCAAGGGCAACCGCCCAGCCCTAACATGGTCGCCATCGTTGAATGATCAGAAAGCCCAGACTCAGGAGCAAATCGATTCGATTCAGGTCGGAAGCGACAACCTGATGGACGATACTCAGCGTCCTAATCCGAGCAATACCGAGCTTTGGAATAAGACGGTCTCGGCATCTGTATGGGGAGAGGTAGGTGAGTTCGTAGCTGTAAAGATAAGAGGGCAATGGGGCCGCCTATGGCAGTCCATCGCCGAAGGATTCATTGGAGGACAGCAATACCGGTTCTCATGCTGGGTCAAGCGCGACGCGTCGATGGAAACCACTGAGACCAAAGCGCAATTTTCTGTGGGAAGAAACGCCGTGACAATCATATCCGCGACGCTCGACGGCGTGAAACTCGGCGCGGGCGGATCAACAGGAGTATTCAGCGGAAAGTCACTCGCTGGAATTGTAATTTCGGCAGATACTTTTCAACGTCTCGAATGTATATTCGAAGCAAGCGAAACAGTGCCCGGTGATAGTTTTCGACTCGAATTCTACACGTCGAACTATCAAACGAATACCCCTTGCGGAGTCGTTTATGGCTATTATTTGGTTAAAGGCAACAAAGCGACGGACGATTGGCGTCCGTCGCTGAACGACACTAAAAAGGCCATAGCTGCGGCTCAGGCCGCCGCCGATCAGGCTAAAGAGGACGCTGCGGCCAGCGCTCAAAAGCTCGAGGATTGGTCGTCCGACGAATTGATCTCGCCCCCTGAGAAGCCGGGCCTCGTGCAGCAGAAGGCCGACATTGAATCCGAGTATGGCGAGATCGGCTCACAAGCCGACCGCTATGGGCTTAAAAGTTCGACCTACTGGACAGCTTATAATAGCGCGTACACGCTGGCTATACAAGCGCTGACGAAGTACACAGCCTCGACTCCCGAAAGCATTCCGGTCGAGTCCGACTACGACTATATCGCAGCATACTATCCCAAGCGGCAGATCATGCTCGATCAGATTGCGGCTGCGGCGCAAGCATACACAGACGGCTTACAGTTCGGTTCGGTAAATCTGATTGATAATTCAAAAAAGGTTACCGCCTCCAATTCCGTTACTTTATTACCGATCAATGCTACGCTGAAAAAGGGTGATACTTTTGCGTTGAGCGTCCAAAATGTAGAAATTCTCTCGGGAACGCCGAATGTATTTTCGGCAATGATATGGAATGCGGCCGGCATACAACATTTTTCCCAAGAAATACAAATGACGTCCGACAATTTGAACGGGGTGTTTACCATCCTCTCAGATTATACCGGTCAAGATATTCGGTTATACCTGTACGCAGGGAAACGAGGTCAGACAACGGGCAATTCTGTCGTCTATCACGAAGTCATGCTCGTCAAAGGTAACCGCCCAGCCCTAACATGGTCGCCGTCGTTGAATGATCAGAAGGCTCAGACTCAGGAGCAAATCGATTCGATTCAGGTCGGCGGAGTGAATATCCTGAACGGCACAAAAAATTTTTCCGATCATTGGAGCGGAGAAGGGCAGATTCTGTCTGAACAATATTTAGGTCTAAACGTCGTATACTGTAAAACTACGCCTTCCGCTGGTTATAGGGAAGTTCGCCAGCAGGTACATGTACCGTTCACGCCATCGGAAGAATATACTCTTAGTTTTTGGGCCAAAGGGACAGGTTACGTTCATACCTACTGCCATCCGGAAGTTTGTCAAAGAATTATATCTACCAACGGAGATGCCTACGAGGGTTCCAAGGTCGATACTCGTATGAGGTATGCTCTGACTTCGGAATGGAAGCGTTTTTTCGTAACATTCCTAACTTTGGGAACTGTCAGTCCAAACGGAGATAACAGAGTCTTGTTTAGAGTTAATTCAGGAAACAATGAGGTGTATTTGTGCGGAGCCAAGTTGGAGCAGGGCAATAAGGCTACGGCGTACTCCATATCAGAAAATGACCAAAAGGACTACGCTGACCAAACGGCCTCGGATCAGGCGAATGAGATCCGCGAGGAGGCAAAGGCTACGGGCATTTATCTATCTGAGAAGAAAATCGACGTAGTGGCCGACCGCTTTCGCATCACATCGACGGCAGGTCGTGAAATCATGCGGGCCGATGCTGACGGTAACCGCGTGAGCATGGAGAACCTCGACGTACAGGCGGGAGCGACAATCGGACCGGTCAAAGTAACCGAGACGGGATTGGCCGTAAAGGCTGAAGACGAGGACTTGCAGACTGTAATAAGCAATCAGGAGTTCGGCAGTCTGTCCGACGCTTTGGGCACCGGGAAAACTTCAATTGTCGCCCTTACCGCTCCATCTGTATCTCAACCTGGCGGGCAGTTCGACATGGGAACTTTCAGCGCGCCGGATGCGACTGTGCGGATTCTATCCGTATCAGGCCGGGTTATCATGATGAACGGCCTAAATTCGGTGAGAATTTACCTGACCAAACAAGTAGGTTCCCAATGGACCGATTTGGGCATAGAGCTATTTTCTATGGCTTCTAATTCTCACTATGATGAAAATTTCACTAAATCAGTTGTCATATCATCCATCGGCAACTATAAAATTGCCTGCACTGCCGTATGCGGCGGCGTGATAACGATCTCCAATATGAGCGGGACCTTGCAGGAGCAGGTAAAAAGGATGGAGGTCAGGCCCTCTACGATATTCGGGATGCTCAATTCGACACAATACTTTCTTTTAGGGCGAGAGAAACCGTCGGCTTCAGGTTCCGAGATTTTCCGTGCTAAAATTCAGAACGAGGACGGAGGATTGGAAGTCACTTCAACCGGCGTAAACATCGATGGAGAAACATATATAGACGGACAGACAACTATCAATGGCAACGCATCGGTCGTGGGTAAATTTTCCGCCACAGGTGAAATTAACGCTACGGGAAATATCCAGTCCGATACGGACATCGAAGCGGTACGCGATATTTTAATAGGCCGCTATCTGAAAGGATTGGCTATTCCATCCGAAAAAATACCGAGTTCCATGACATCCGGCTCAAACTACCGGATTGCCGACTCGGCTACCTGTATCGACGCGATGAATACGAATGCGATCAGCATTACGCTTCCAAAGAACCCGAAAACAGGACAGATCATCTTAATACGGCAATATTCGGCAGGATACACGCTCAAGGGGGGAGGCAAACAGATACATCGGGCAGGATCAACGGTCTCCGAATTCTGGAACGATGCCTACGGGTCTCTCATGTGGATACGCTTCGACGGAAGCTACTGGGCGCTCAATTATATGCCATCACTTTAAACTCATACATATGAAAACGAAAACCAAATTCATCATTAACGTATCGCTCACCTTGCTGGGCGTTATCGGGCTGATTTTCCTACCCAAGCTGACGCTTCCCATACTGCTGGGCGTTGCAGGAACAATCGCGTATCAGAAATTCGTCAAATAATCAAATCGAAATGTCATGAACAATCATCAACTGAACAATCTGTCCGTGTATTACTCGGGCGACAACGGAACGTACCACCTTGCCGGCCGGTACGACATCGGCAGCAATGGTAAAATCACTCGGATCGACGTATCGGCCTACGTGAAACAAGGAGAGGCAAGCATCGAAGTCGGCAAGCTACTCTCGGACGACAACGGCGCAAACTACATATTTACGCCGGATGCGAAAAGCGAAGGACTGACCGATGCGGTTTTCGCAGCTCTGCAAGCTGCGGAAGCAGAAATAGCAGGGAAGGTCGAACAAGTCATGCTGCTACTCAAAGACCATCTGTCGTACACTCAGAGCGAATAGTCACGCAGACTCTCACTGCGGGAAACCAGTTCATACCAAAATTGAAAGACAAATGATGAATTGAACGTCATGGAAAAGATCAGCGAGATACTGACCATCGTCAACACCGCCTTGTTGCCGATCCTCGGATTTTTCCTGTTCTACAATTCCCGCCGCCGGGAGGCTCGGGCAAAGGCCGAGCGTGAGGAGATACACAACGTGTCCTCCATATCCGACGAATGGCAGGAACTGTACAAAAAGGCAGAAGACAAGCTAAAGGCCAAAGATGCCAAGATCGACCAGCTTTACGCGGAGAAGGAATCCGACCGTCAGCGAATCCGCGAGTTGTCCGAACAGCACAACGCTTTGAAAATGGAGCATCAGGCGGCTAAATTCAAAGAATGTACGGTCAGAGGCTGTGAGAAACGGCAGCCGCCCAGTAATTACTAAATCGATTGCACGATGAAATACTTTACGAACACGGCCGAAAACGTGCAGGCAAATCTGGTCCTGCTGGCAAACGCTCTGAAAACCACCGGTATTCTGAAATAGCTATGCTTATATCTCTCAAGCGAATCTATTTCGCGTCCACCTATACCATCGGGCGGTTAAGCATCCCGTCGGCATCCTTCGAGTGCGATACGCTGGAAGATACCGACAGGGATGCCAACGCCAATGGCGTATTCGACGGTCAGGAAGTCAAGATAAACGGCAAGACGGCTATTCCTTACGGTCGCTATCGGATCGCCATGACCCAGTCGCCCAAGTTCTCGCCTCGCTACGGAGACCGCAATGTCCCCCTGCTGCTGGATGTGCCTCACTTTTCAGGAATACTTATCCATTCGGGGAACACGCCGGCCGACACGGAAGGCTGTATATTAGTGGGAGAGAACAAGGTAAAAGGACAGGTCATCAACTCCCGGGCTACACTCTTCCGCCTGCTCGACATTCTCGACGAGGCCGACTCCCGGGGCGAAGATATTTACATAACGGTTCGTCGTGATTGTTGTGATTTGATGTAGAAAGCGATATTCCAATATTTGGGGTTACCGCATGGCGGATAGGTTCGGGCATTTTTATTTTACGGAAACATGAAAAACGTTGTTATAGCTTTAGCCCTGATCGCAGTCGCATTTCTGCTGGGCCGCCGGAGCGTGAAGCCGGAAATCGTCGAGATTCACCGGACGGACACGATGTGGATGCGCGACACGGTCCGGGAAACGGTTCTCGTGCCCAAAATCCGCTACCTGACTCGTGTCGATACGGTACTTTTGCTTGTCCCGGGCGATACGGTCAAGGTTCCGGTACTGGTCCCGATTTCCCGAAATGTGTATGAAGGGGAAGATTACCGGGCCGTCGTGTCCGGCTTCCGCGCGTCGCTCGATACGCTCGATATTTTCCGAAAAACGCAGACCGTAACGAACACGGTCGTCCAGCGGGTCGAGGTTCCCGGCAAGCCCAAGCACTGGGGAATCGGCGTGAGCGCCGGGTATGCTCTTACGCCGCAGGGTATGAAACCGTATATTGGAGCTGGAGTTCAATACAATTTTCTGTCTTGGTAAATTTGCTCGGCATCACTTTTTTGCAAAAATTGGCAAATAGTTGGCAAAAATTTTATTTTATTTTTGTAATTTATTATTTTTCAATTAATTATAATTATAGATTTAAAGTTTCCTAAACGCTTTTGCCGGGAAACGACATGCAGTGAGAAAGAGGGGAATA
>ERZ791618.117-NODE-117-length-45206-cov-8.795796_pt1 | contig 45206 bp, 40 predicted proteins | sample MGYA00510059_ERZ791618 | MGnify/ENA primary metagenome ERZ791618 (study PRJEB30046, sample SAMN00715159) | human gut metagenome | study: EMG produced TPA metagenomics assembly of the A metagenome-wide association study of gut microbiota in type 2...
GAAATAAAGAAACCCAAAAGCTGGTTAAAAAGTGTCAGTGCCTTTTCCAATGGAATCGGCGGCACTCTGTTTTTCGGAGTCTCCGATGACCGGGAGCCTATCGGCTTGTCCGATGTTCAAAAGGATGCTGAGGCGATCAGCCGCTTAATCAAAGAACGTATCACACCATTACCGCAGTTTATCTTAAAGCCATTGCAGGAAGATGGTAAAAACCTGTTGGCTCTGGAGGTTTCTCCCGGCCGCAGCACCCCATATTATTACAAGGCAGACGGCGTGATGGAAGCATATATCCGTGTTGGAAATGAAAGCGTAATTGCCCCGGATTACATTGTGAATGAACTGATCTTAAAGGGAACCAATCAGTCCTTTGATACCCTAACAACAGACGCGGTAAAAAGGATTACAGCTTTACACTTCTGGAAGCAACCTATCTGGAACGAACCGGCCTCCGCTTTGAGCCATCCGATTATGTTTCCTTCGGTTTGGCTGACAAAAATGGGTTCTTGACCAATGCCGGAAAGCCATGACCGATCAGCACACAGTTTATAACTCCCGTATGTTCTGTACCCGGTGGAATGGCTTGGAAAAAGGCTCTATCTTTGATGATGCGCTGGACGATAAGGAATACGAGGGGAATTTGATTTATTTACTGAAAAGCGGCAGTGAATTTATTCGCAATAATTCCAAAGTCCGTTTTGTCAAAGAGGCACAGTATCGGGTAGACAAGCCGGATTATGCTGAACGAGCTGTGACAGAGGCTCTTGTCAATGCGCTTATCCATCGTGATTATATTGTGCTTGGCAGCGAAGTCCACATTGATATGTTTGATGATCGGGTGGAAATCACATCTCCGGGCGGTATGTTTGGCGGCGGCTCAATTCAAGAATACGATATTTACAGTATTCGTTCGATGCGGCGAAACCCTGTGATTGCTGACCTGTTCCACCGCATGAAGTACATGGAACGCCGTGGAAGTGGTCTGCGCAAAATCGTCAGTGAAACTGAAAAGCTGCCTGGATACACAGCGGCATATAAGCCTGAATTTTCCTCAACAGCAACAGATTTCAGGGTCATCTTGAAAAATGTAAACTACATCATGTGCGGTGCTTCCGTACATGATGCCGCACATGATGCCGCACATGATACATCTGTGATCAGCAAGCAAAACTTGCTATTGGAATTTTGTGCAGATCCTAAAAGTCGAGATGAAATGCAAGCATATATTGATGTTTCCAGCCGTTCTCACTTCAGCAAATATTACCTCAAGCCTTTATTATCTTCTGGTAAACTTGAAATGATGTTTCCAGACAAACCCAAAAGCAAAAACCAGAAATACACTACCGTTCATTCCAAATAACCCAGAAGCAGGGCATTGGGTCTCATCTCCCATTGTCCTGCTTCTTTTCATTCCAAATTATATTCACATCATTTACCCATACATCCAATCCTGAATCACAAATTTCAAATCCTGCACCTTACCTAACAGCCAGATCGCCGCAAGCGGCAATCCCATCGGGCTAATCAAAAATGCCATAACCAGCAAAACTGCACCATTCTGCGGGGAATAGGTGATAAGCACAGCCACGCCAAGCAGAGCAATTACCATAATTCATTGATGGTTGCAGTAATCGACATATTGCGAATTCGTTTTGCCGGAGCATATACAGCTGCGATTGCCGCAATCGAGACAAACAGAAGAATAACGCCCAAAGAGATAATTGGGAACTGCCACACAGTAGATGGAAAATGCCCTGCAATAAGGAAATCATACAGCGATTTGCTAAGCGGCAAGCCAATAGCACAACCAACAAATGATTACGACGATTCAGCTTGTGACGATGTTCGCTGTGTCGGTTGACGAATACATATTCCCAGATAAAGAGGTCAAAAAAAGTTCCGTCCGCAGACGCTTAGATGCAGAACTCGACAAACTAAACGATAAAGAGCTGTCCGTTATCGAAGCAACTGTTATCGGACTATGTAAGGCAAAGGAGCCAGAGGATTAAAACCTCTGGTTTTCTTTTGCACATTTACGCTCTACGAATAATATTTAATCTGTGTCCCATACGGCTTAACAATTCATTGGTTATGCTTTCTGCACTTTCAGCTACCATCGGTGCTGTAATTTCTTCCTTTCCATCTTTACCAATCAGCGTTGCAATACTTCCAGTCTTAACATTGGGAATATCTGTTACATCAACTGCAAGTTGATCCATACAGATTTTTCCGACAATAGGGGCTTGCCGTCCACCAATCAGCGCATAACTATTTCCACAAGACAGATTTCTTGGAAAACCATCTGCATATCCAATTGGTAATATGGCAATTAAACTATCTCGGGTTGCAGTAAAAGCCCTGCTATAACCAACACTTTCGCCCTGCTTTATCTTCCGAATTAAAACAACTTTTGCTTTCAAAGAAAGTACAGGTCTTAAATCAAGTTCTAATTTTGCTTTGTCATTAGTAGAGCTTAAAACACCATACAGAGCAACACCCACTCTGATATAATCACATTCAAGCTCTGGATAATTCAATAATCCATAACTACTTTGGATATGTGCTTTAGGTATATTCAAACCGCTGCTTTTCAGCCAATCAAGCACTTTATAGAAACTGCCTATTTGCTTGTTTGTAAATGCAACATCATTTTCTTCAAGGCTGTCAGCCGCACACAAATGTGTAAAAATTCCCGCAACTTTGATGTGTTTCAAAGAAAAAGCTGCAAGGATTTTATCCTTATCTTCTGTGCTAAATCCAAGTCTGTGCATACCAGTGTCAATTTTAATATGTGCATTAATGTCATATCCCTGTTTATTTAAAAGCAACGAATACCTATAATCTATCAAGGTTTGTGTCAGCTCATACTTACAAAGTTCTTTTGCCCTTGAAGGCGCTGTATAGCCTAAAATTAGGATTTCGCTAGAGATGCCATATTTTCTCAATCGGATACCTTCATCAATGGTAGCTACCGCAAATGAAGAAACTCCTATCTGCTCAAGATATGTCGTCACTTCATACATACCGTGACCATAGGCTTCCGCTTTTACAACCGCCATCAATTCACATTTAGGTGACATTGCTTTTTGCAAAGTGTTTACATTATGCTCTAAATTATTTAGGTTGATTTCCAGATACGCTCTATCCGTATCGGCGGTATGTTTTGCCTTTTTCGGTTTCAGACGGCTCAATAACGCTGTTATAACCACTGCGAATACTACCGATGCAAAGCAGACCGCAATATAATGAACAAGGCTGTTTTCAACAAGCAGGCTTTGTAGATGCAGTAATTTGGCAAACAATCGTATTACAACAATCATAAACGGATGAATGGTATAGATAATCAATGATATTGTCCGTAATCCTGTGCGGCGTTTTCCTCTAAAGTGCAGAAGAAGATTAAATAAGCAATACACACTCGGAAATAAAAGCACATACATACTGTCATGTTTCTGTATATCAAAATGATGTAAAGTAAGGGCTTCTCCAAACATAAGGGCAAAACAAACTATAAATCCTACTATACTTCTTTTTAACGATAGCCTGTTTTGATTATCAGAGATATATCCACCAAGCACAAAAAAGATTGGGGCAAAAAATATTCCGTTTCTTGTGTAATCTGTTAATTGGAAGATTAGATTGTAAAAAGCATTTAAGCAGGAAACGCTTTTCACAATTCCATAATAACTATCTCCAAATAAGCCTATGATATAGAGTACAGAAGCTATCAAAAAGGCTTTGCGATAATGAACTTTCTTTACCAGATACCAAGCAATCGCAGCTCCGATAATAGATGCAGGAAGATACCACAAGTGATATAAAGTACCATCAAATACAATGTCTTTTATGATATTTGGCAAAAGGTTGTCCATTTTGAAATAACCGTTATAAACATTGATAGGTATGTATAAGAGTATTGCAACCCCGTAAATTAAGGTTGTCTTTTTTATAAAAGCTCCCAGCTTTTCGGCATTACAGGTATATCTGGAAATCAGAAAGAACCCGGATGTCATAAAAAAGAATGGAACAGCAACACGAGCTATAATTCGTGTCAACATAAAGTCGCCTGTTTCGCTGAAAGAACCAAGCGGGGAAGTGTGTATTGCAATTATCAATAGTGCGGCGATAAACCTGAAATAGTCAATGCCCGTATAGTTCTTGTTCATTGTTCTTCCTCCATACGGTGACAATAAAACCGTCTATGTTATTTCCTGATATTTGGTTAACATAGTTTTCTTCTATATTGATTGTAGTTTCATTGTTGTTTGCAGGAACATAATATATTTCAATCTCGGTTTCACAAACTGCGGTGAATATAAGCCTGCTATTATCCCGATAATTTTTTATAAATTCTGCATATTCTTCAAGGGAAAAAACTTGCTCTGTAATTATTTTTGAATGTGGATATCCTACATATCGAAAATGCCAAGGTTCATGTGAAATTCCTGTTATACTTTCTTTATCCTTGGCATAGCGCTCAATAAAACCGTAATCGGGTGCTGCCTGCCTAAATTCTTCACAAATACCGCCATACGGGAAATCAGGACGGATAAAATCTATGTCCGGCTTGTTCAATCCCAAATCAATAGCAAGTCCTGTTTGATGTTCGCTGTGATTTGGCAAAGCAACATACTTTCGTGTAAACCCCTCTCCGTTATCTTTAAGAGAAGTATTATATATATTTACTTGTTCCTCTAAGGTTCGATATCCGCTTACAGGAACAATAGCGTTCCCTGATGAAATCTTTTGGAATATAAGCTGTAATGCGTTGGCAGCTTCACGGCTCAAAAGGGTTTCTTCATAGCGGCTGTTAAGAGAAACATAAAACTTTCTGCTGTTATCTCTGTACGGATGCCGAGCGTTTACAAGCAGCAGATCACCTTGATATATTTGTTCTTTTCTTAGAGTTACTGTTTTCATCATTCCACATACAGACTTATCAGCTTGTCCAACATATCCGCAAAGGACAGGCCGATACCTTTCATCATATTTGGATAGCGACTGTGGGAGGTAAGTCCCGGTATGGTATTCACTTCATTAAAAATGATCTCATTGGAAGGTGTATAAAACATATCTACCCTCGCAAAGCCGGAACAGCCCAAAGCCTTATATATCGCCACCGCTGTTTCCTGTACCCGTTTTTCTTCTTTTGGAGAAAGTCTTGCAGGCATATGGATTTTTGAAGTTTTTAAGGTATATTTTTCTGTATAGTCAAAGAAACCGTTTGACAGTTCAATTTCATCTATTCGTCCAACCGTCAGGTTGTCGATACCGAGTATGGCGCAGCCTACCTCAAATCCACCTATTGCTTCTTCAACAATGACTTCCGCATCGTGTTCAAACGCTAATTGTATAGCGTTTTCAAGTTCCTGCTGTTTAGTTACTTTTGTTATTCCAAATGACGAGCCTGCACGAACCGGTTTTACGAAAAGCGGATAGGAAAGCTCTGTTTCGATTTTTTTCAAAGCCGTATTCTTTTCAGAGCGTTTGAAAGTTACCGATTTCGGAACTTTTACTCCGGCAAGGCTTACGAGCTTGTGCGCTCTGTCTTTATCCATACAAAGAGCAGACGAGAGTGTATCACACCCAACAACAGGTATTCCTGCCAATTCAAATAATCCCTGCAAAGTACCGTCCTCGCCGTTCTTGCCGTGCAATACAGGAAATATCAAGTCAACCTTGATGATGTAGAATTTTTCTTCTTTAAATTCTATAAAGCCTTTTACAGAACGGTTTTGCGATACCGCAACAGAATACAGGTTTTCGTTATCCTCAAACCAAGTATTATTTGCAATCTTTTCTTTTTTGCCTGTGTAATGATACCAGTCGCCATTTCTGGTAATTCCGATTGGAACTATGTCGAATTTTTCTTTATTGATATTTTCAAAAACAGAAAATGCCGATTGTAATGACACCTCATACTCTGTTGAATTGCCTCCAAAAATAACTGCTATTTTTTTCTTCTGCATATTACGCACCTCTTTCTTCAATTTTTATATCATCGGGTAGTTCATAACCTATTTCGCATTGGTTAATATACAATTCTGCTCCAGTTTCCTACAAGTCTTTTTATCCCGTTCAGAACGATAAACGGGAGCGATTTGATAGGTTTTAGGCAATAGTGCCTCAGATTTATTTTTGGCGTATTTGTTTCCGTCTATCAGCATTTCTAAATAGAACAGTTTTTTCCTTTGCCATTTACGGATAGGAAGTAAAAAGGGAAACACCTGTGTCAGCCTTTTTCTTTTCATAAATTCACCCTCTTAGTTTGTTTCTCCCAGATATTCTTCAAGGCATATTCCTCGTTTGTATATTTCGGTAGCCGCATTAACACCGACATATCGGTAATGCCATGGCTCGTTGGCTATACCTGTGATTGCAACTTTATTCTCTGGATAGCGATATATAAACCCATAGCGATAGGCATTTTGAGCGAGCCAGTTATAAACCTCATAACCATAAATGGCCATTCCCACCGGATCGTTGAACATACAGCCGGACAGGTAGGCATAAAACTGTGCCACCACATCGGACAGGATCTTCGCTTCGGTTCCTTCCAGAACCAGACCGCCCATACCTTCCTTGGCACGGATGGTGCTCCAGACCTCTGCCAGACGGAGTAGCCCCACCTGACCGGTCTCATTCAGTTCGGCTGCCTGATCTGCCGCCGTGCGGCACTCACTTACCGCATCGGCCATGACCGTAAGCAGCTGGCTGCGCTGGGCATTTACCGCCCTGTCAAAAAACATCAGCGGATTTTTATTCAAAATGTTGGGATTCATCATCATTCATCCTCCTTTTTCAATTCTTGAGGTTTGGTGGTCATAATGCGGTAAAGCTCGGTATTCTTCGGGAAGTGATCCACGAAAGGCAGGATTGTAGAGCCATAAAACAGCAGGCCCTCGCCCTCACCGGAGTGGGTCACATAAGATAATTGGTGTGTGGAAATACCCAGCTGCTTGGCGAGGATCTGACGGTCTCCGCCTGCCTGGTTGAGCATATACACGAAGTCGGAATTTTCAAAGATATTTTCCACCTCGCGGATGGAAAGTAGACCTTTGACGTTCTGCGTGATTCCGGTGGGGACGCCGCCCCATTTTCTGAATCGCTTCCAGATTTCCACCGTATAGGCGGCGGTCTGCTCCTCCTTCAAAAGCAGGTGCATCTCGTCGATGTAGTAACGGGTGGACTTGTGGGCGGCACGGTTGATGGTAACGCGGTTCCACACCTGATCCTGTACCACCAGCATACCGATTTTCTTGAGCTGCTTGCCCAGTTCCTTGATGTCATAGCAGACAATGCGGTTGTTGATGTCCACATTGCTCTGGTGGTTGAACACATTGAGGGAGCCAGTTACATAGATTTCAAGAGCCGTAGCGATATACTGGGCTTCCTTTTCCTCCTGTTCCCGAAGCAGGCTATACAGATCCTCCAGTATGGGCATATTCTCCGGGCGCGGGTCATTGAGATAGGTCTGATAGACCAGACGCACACAGCGGTCAATGATGGTTTTCTGCACCGGCTGTAAGCCCTCCTTACCGCCCACGATCAGCTCACACAAGCTGAGGATAAAATCAGATTTGAGGGACAGTGGGCTTTCATCATCCGAGTAGTCCAGGTTCAGGTCCATCGGATTGATGTAGTTGGCAGAGGTAGGCGAGATCTTGATGACCTGCCCATGCAGACGCTCAACAAGAGGTGCGTACTCCGCTTCCGGGTCACAGATGATAACATCATCACTGGTAAGCAAAAAGCAGTTGGCGATTTCTCGTTTTGCGCTGAAGGGCCTACCGGAACCCGGCGTACCCAAAATCAAGCCGTTGGGGTTTTTCAGCAGCTTTCGATCCACCATGGGCTGAAAAAATCCCGATTCCCCTTGATATTCCAACACTTTTGAGGATGTCGCAACTGGACTTAGCCCGTATATTAACAGAAAACATCGTTAAAAACGGGTATTTTCAAGACATTGCGACAGGCCGTAACGCAGCGTTTACGACAGGGAGAAGTTCTTGGGGCTTATTATACTTGATTTTTGCATAAATGTCCATAGTTGTTTTACTGTTTTTATGCCCGGCGAGATATTGCACGGTCTTGGGGTCTACCCCCATATATAAGAGGTTCGTAATGTATGTGTGGCGAAGCTGGTGCGGGGTCACATGGAAGTCCAGACTATACACATGGTTCGGGGAGCCTTTCCGATGGCTTCCGAGAATGGGGCAGGTCGTATAACGGATGTGTTCCCCATTCACATACTTGTAGTTGATTTTCTCTCCTGCGGTGTGGTTCTTAACATGGTACCAAACTCCCACAAATTCGCCCTCAGAAAGGGGGCCACCCTTACGATTTGAAATCACAAAGGCAGATTTGGAAGATCGTTTTGCCTCTCGCAGGCACTCCACCAAACACTTTGGAATGGGAATATCCCTTCGGGATGCCGGAGTTTTTAATACGGTAGAGATCTCCGGCTCTTTCCGGTGGCTTCCCCGCCATGCACGCCGGACAGAAATATATGGGGTCGGCGTGTCCAGGAACACACAGTCCCATTGCAAAGCAAGACTCTCCTCACGCCGTAGACCTGCGTACAGGCCGAGCATGACAAACACATACGGGGGAAGGCCCTTGACTGCATCTACCAGCTTTTTTACCTGCTCATCCGTCAGTGCGTCCATCGGTTTACCTGGCACACCGCCCTTGGCGCTGATCTTAGCAGCAGGATTGTAGTCGATGACCTCGCTGCGCTCTGCCGAGTAAAAGACGCTTTTAATAAGCATATTGACGGTATCAAAAGTGTGCTTTGCTCTTTTGGACACAGGAACAAGCGCCAGCTTGATGTCGTCGGCCGTCACATCGGAAAGATACAGGTTACCAAGTGGCTCGACAATATACTTATACATCTCCCTGCGATAATTCCGCAGCGTATCTTGTGTTACCGTGGCTGAACGCATGAGCAGCCATCTTTCACAATAATCTTCTACGGTAGGGTTTTGCTTCCGAAAAAGGATGTCCTGTACCTGCTGCCGTGCGTCCTGTTCCTTTTTGTATAGCTCCTCACAGGTGGAAGCGTAAATGGGAACCCGTTTTCCATCGGCGTCAGTGATCCTGGTACGGAAATAGGTGACACCGTTGATCTCGGCGGTGCCGTATGCCGGTATGTTCTGTTTCTTCTTCGCCATAAGTACCTTCCTTTCTTAGCCTTATGTATTGGCATATCCGTTTTACCAGAAATCAGCGTTGGGCGCAAAGGTGCAAACCGGCATGAAAACAGAGCGAGGAATTTCTTCCCCGCCCTGTGTGCGTACAACTTAATTTATGAAGCGTCCCATTCAGCGAAGGCGCTGGTCATAGCCTTTACCACATCGTCAGGTCGATTGTATTTCACCTTGGCGTAGATGTCCATGGTGATCCTGCTGTTTTCATGACCTGCCAAATACTGTACCGTCTTGGGATCGACGGAGGCATGGATCAGGTTGGTGATATAGGTATGCCGCAGCAAATGCGGCGTCACCTCAAAGTCCAGACTATACACCACATGGCCGTTATTCCGTGCCTTTTCTCCCAGCTCCGGGTAAAGCATATACTTCACATATTTCCCGTCCACTTGCTTGCGGGCGATCCTCGGCTTTGCCGTCCGGGTCACAACATATTGCCAGAGCCGCTTAAACTGCGTGTAGCTGAGTGGATCGCCGTCCCGATTCGCTACAACAAAATCCGAGGTTGATTTTTTCTTGGCTTCTCTCAGACAAGCCGCCAGATGATCCGGCAGCGGAATATTTCTCTCTGCGGCAGCGGTTTTCAGCTCTGTTGATATGACGGGTCGGTTGTGTTCCGTGTGCCATGCTCTGCGCACGGTCAAATACGGTGCCTCGGTGTCCAAGTAAACTGAATCCCATTGCAGACCGAGAATTTCTTCCCGCCGTAAACCGGCGTATAGCCCCAGCATGATAAAAACATAGGGCGGCAATTCACGAACCGCATCCAACAGCCGCTGTACTTGCTCGTCTGTCAAAGGCTGTTTTTCCGCCTGCGGTACGCCGCCTCCCTTTGGGGACAGGTACACCGTGGGATTCTTTTTGATGATCCGGCTTTCCTCTGCTGCCCGGAAAATGCACTTATAGATCACGATGACTGACTTATACACTGATGCGGATTTTTTGGAAACCGGCACAAGGGCGAGCTGAATATCATCTAAGGTCACATCCGCGATCTTCTTCTCTCCGAGGTACGGAATGATGTTTCGGCGTACTTTAGAGGTATAGTCTGTCAGCGTCGTTGTGCGTACATGGGCGGATTGCATCACCAGCCACTTTTCGCAATAGTCTGCCACCGTAGGCGATTTCCTGCGCTGCCGGTCATCGTCCATCTGTGACAGCGTGTCCAGCTCTTTGTCATAAAGCTCCTCGCGTGTTTTGGCATAGAGGGCGCGTTGTTTCCCCTCACTATCCGTTATGGTTGTCCGATAGTAGGCGTGTCCTTTGATCTCGACCGTGCCGTACTTCGGGATCCTGCTTCTTTTTCCTGCCATTATCTCACCTCCAAGAGTATTACACATTACTGCGGTGCTTCTGTTTTATCAGATGGGCGGCAATTCTTCAAATGTGCGAATTATCCTTTCGCACATTGCGGTAGGTCGTTTTCTTCTCCACGGGCTTTGCTCTGTGCGTACACTTGGCCACATATTCCTGAAGGCTGGCGCTGGTAAAGAAAACGCAGCCATTGGGAACATACTGCACATAGGCGATGAGGCCGCTGTTCCTCGCCGCATCCAGAGTCGTGATGCTGATCCCCAGCAGTTCGGCAGCTTCCTTCCGGGTAAACAATTTTTCCATTGCGGATCACATTCCTTTCGACGTATTTTGGCGGATGGCAAGGCTGACGCACAGCGCTCTGGTCACATCCTGCATTTTTTCTTCGGGAAGTTTGCCGATATAGTAACCGATGCGGCGCTTATCCAGGGTGCGCAGCTGCTCCAGCATGACCACCGAGGGATATTTCATTCTGCCGATCATGCCGATGTTGCTGTGTGTGGGTATCTTTGATTTTGTATGGATGCGGCTGGTGATCGGTGCAACGATGACCGTCCTCGCAAAATGGTTTCCAACATTGTTTTGAAGGATAAGCACGGGACGTGTCCCCATTTGTTCTGATCCGACAACGGGGTCGAGGTCGGCGTAGTAGATCTCGCCCCGTAAATATTTGCGGCTCATGTAAAACCTCCTTCATTGCCGTTTGCTGCGGCTATGTAAAGAGACCGCTTGGCTTTCCCAACCGGTCTTTACTGTTATCGCTCTTTTTGTGCGTTCCGGAACTTCTGTGTCTCCTCTTTGGCTCGGCCTGTGACAGTCTGCCAGATTTCCTCCATATAGCTTGTCTCCCGGTCCTCCCATGCCGCAAACACATCTGCAAGGGGACTGGGGGATTTCAGCAACGCCTGCACCTGTGTGTTCGGCAGGCTGTTGTATTCCAGAGACATCAGAATATCTTCCCGCACGGTATATTCATAGGTGTGATTCAGAATTTCTTCCGGTGGTTGGGCAAGCAGCCACGCCCGGTAAGTCTCCTGTTCGGAAAACATCTTTTCATATAAGGCCGTGTTCAGTTCTTCGTTGGTCAAGCTGGTTCACCTCCGCTTTCACAAATGATGCCGTATTCGCTTCGGCTAAGTAAAGGCCGGGAGAAAGTAGCATTTCTCCCAGCCGGTTATACATCATTGCTGCAGGTCATTTGTCCTCGACGCCCCACCTGCACAGGAAATCATCAAGCGGCCGATGGCTGTCGGCTCCACGGGAATCGCACCCCTCCGAGGATCTCTCCGAGCTGCCCCCACTTGTTACGACGGATCACGGCAGAAACCGCTTCAACGCTCGACTTTATGGCCGGACAGGAGTATCGCCCCCACAGACGGTCATGGCCACACACGGAGCCGCCGTGTGATGATAGCGGCTGTTTCTCGCTCGCTACCGGCAGAAGCAAAACGCAGACAGAAAATCAACATGAGGTGCGGTCTGGTTATTTCATCCGGCAGGTCATGGCGCAGCTGCTAAGGTAGCTTCTGCTCATCGCATCGCCTATGGGAATGTACTTGATGAATGGGTATGGGGTTGTCAAGGTACACTTGACCAACTCGCCGTATAAACGGAAAGAAGGAAGAGAGTTTCTGTCTCTCTACCTTCTTCCTCACTCAAAAGCCATTTTACAAGGCACGATTTGAAAAAATTTTTGATGCCATGGGATACCCGCTGATAATCTTCGTAAACTGCAGCTCCAATATTGATTTTATTATTAGAATATGTATAATAGTAATTAACTATTGAATCTAACCGCTGCCAGTATTCAAGATTATCTGCGCAGCAGAAAATCCACCTGCAGAAGGGAGACACAGCATGAGCTTGTTTGAAGAACCGCATCTGGAACCACAGCCGGAACCGGAAAAGCCAAAGAAGAAAAAACTGCTCTCCATTGGAATCGGCGCTGCACTGATCGTTGCGGTGCTGGTCACGTCTGTGCTGGCCTTCTCGTTTGGTCAGAGCGGAAAACCGTCCGATAATATCCCTGATGCTCCGCAGCAGGAGGAGATTCAGACGCCTGCGAATACGGATATTCCGCCAGATGAATCCACAGATACAGAGAAACCGGAGGATACAACACCGTCCGACAGTACGCAGGAAACGCCTTCTACAAGCGGCAAGCAGGATATTGACCCATCAACGGGAAAGGATAAATACCAAACGGACCCGGTACCGGATGGAAAGCCTGCGCCTGCAGAACCGGAAGATACGGAGGTCGATACATCGACGAAATATACCTGCACGATCTCCATCACCTGCAAAACGATCCTTGACAATATGGATAAGGTAAAGAAATCCAAAAAGGACATCGTTCCTTCCAACGGCATTATTCTCGACACGACGACGGTAACATTTTCCGAGGGCGAAAGCGTCTTCGACGTACTGCAGCGCACCTGCCGGGAGCGGGGCATACACATGGAATCAAGTTGGACGCCGATTTACAACAGTGCCTATGTCGAAGGAATTGCGAATCTGTATGAGTTCGATGTTGGCAGCCAGTCCGGCTGGATGTACAAGGTCAATGGCTGGTTCCCCAACTACGGCTGCTCCCGCTATGCGCTGCAGCAGGGGGATGAGATTTGCTGGATGTATACCTGCGTAGGTTTGGGCGAAGATATTGGCGGCGGTTATGCTGCCGGTGGCTAAATAGCAATCAAATTTAGGTATACGAAAAGGGGCTGTCTCTAAGTGAGATAGCCCCTTCTTGGTTTTCGTTATGCAGGGATGGGGCGGTGGAAGATTTCTGCCGCCCCATAGTTAGGTTACTCACTCATGAAGTTTTTCAATTTCTGGATTGCGGACCGTACCGAATCCCGGACGGCCTGATACCGGCATCCTTCCGCTGCTGCAATCTGCTCATAGGTAAGCCCGTGGAAATAGTAGAGCGTCAATCTCCGCTGCTGCGTTTGTGTCAGCTGTGCAATTCCCTTATGTAATTCCTCGTAGAGGAGCACCCGACCGATTTCTTCCTCCAGAGATTCCTTCGGGAAGGCTGCCCGATGCTCTATCTCGGCTTCGGTCAGGTCAATGTGCTCATAGTGCCGGTCTACCTCGTTCAGAAAGCGCTTGTCCTCCAGTTCAAATTGGTCAAACAGCTCGTAGAGCGCCTGATCTATTTCAAGCCGCAGCGGCCGCTTCTGGCCGTCCGTAAACTCCAGAATGTACTTCGGATGGTCGTTATCGGAGCCGGTTGTGTAAATCGTGTAGGGGTTGTCTTTCGCTTTTGCACGGCGTGGATGCGTGCCTTTGTTTTTCGGATGGTTTCCATCCATAGTATTTTCCTCCGTTTCAATATGAATTTTGGGTTTCATATTGAGGGAGGAGGGCCACGGCACCTATTGGCCGCACATTTTCTGCTTGCTATGGGACGAAATACCGAAAAATCAGAAGATTTTCTGCCTTTGCTGCAGTCTGCATGGAGCGGCACAGGCGGAAGGATTCTCCTGCGCCGGAAGGTGTGAATGAGCACGCCTTTTCTAAACCGGTTGGGGAACCACCTCAGAGTTTCTTCCGCAAAAGCAAAAACCGGCTCTGCCATGCCAAAGGCATAGCAGAGCCGGTTCAAAGCGTAAGTGCAGAAACCGCACCATTCGGGCAGTTTGCGCTACATTCCAATATGGATTTCTATGATGGGTCTTAGGGATAGTTCACGTTCTTCATTTGTATAGGCATTTCCTAAAATCCAGCACGTTGTTTGAAATTGCGCCGGGACGCATGAGTGCGCCCCGGCGCAAAGGCCCTAATTGTGATTACCGGACTTTCTTTTTCTTCTGAGCCAGCAGAAGGATCGCAGCACCGGAAATCAGCACAGAACCAAACCACAGCATGACCGGCTGATTATCCCCGGTCGCAGGCGTCCCGGGGGTCGTCGGGTCGGTGGGCTGGACAGGCTGGTCGTTTGCCTTGATCGTCACATCGCTCATATCATAGAGCCGGGTCTGGCCGTTGATGAAGCGATAGTAGGCAGCCAAAGCGTAGTAGCCCTGCTCGGTGGCCATGCCGTCACGGTCGCCGCTGGCGATGTGGCGGAAGCCGCCGCCGTCCACATAGTAGCTGGCCAGCGCATCCAGAATCGTCAGACCGTTCTTGATGAAGCGGCTGTCCTTGGCCGGGTCGATGCCCAGAGCGGTCAGTGCCACGATGACCTGAGCACAGGATTCGCTGTTCTCGGTGCCCCAGCTGCCGAAGCCACCGGTAGCCAGCTGCAGCTCAGACAGCACATCCAGCGCCTTGTCCACAGCGGCCTTCACAGCCTCGTTCTCCTTGTAGTAGGGAGCCAGAGACTGAATGGCCATTGCGGTCATGTCAGGATCTGCGTCGTTGCCGCTGAGGTTCCAGCCGCCGTTGGAAAGCTGGGCATCCAGGATCACCTGAATCAGCTTCTCGCGGGTCACATCGCCCATAGTGGGATAGTTGTGGCTGTCCAGAGCGATAAGCGCCCAGATGGGGCCGTTGATGCCCTGGGTCTGGATATAGTCCATGCTGTCCAGACCCTTCAGCAGGTTGTGGCCGCCCACATTGGTGACATCCTTGCCGATAGCGGTGAGGGCCAGGATTACCCGGGCGTTGTCGGTAACTTTGGCCGGGTGCAGACGCTCATTGGCGTCAGCCTTGGCCTTCACATACTCCACCACATTGTCATAGTACCCGGCGGGGACGGGGTGGCCGCTGCGGGCCAGGCCGATGACCATCCACTCGCCGCCGATGGAGTTCACCGTGGGGGTGCCCAGGGTACCCATGAAGTCGCCGGTGGTGGTGTAGATGTTGTCGAGCTTCTTGCCCTGCTCGACGGCCAGACGGGCGTATTCCGCCTCGGCTTCCACCAGAACATCATAGTTTGTGACCAGAGCCTTTTCAGCGTCGGTCAGCTTGTCATAGGCGGACCGGGCGGCGCTGATGGCACCGGCCTTGCTGAGGTCCACCGTGCCGATGGCGTCAATCATGGCGATGACCTCCTCGGCGGTCTTGGTGCGGTTCTGCTCGGCTTCGTATTCCTTCAGGTAATCATCCGTGTAGTGGAACACGATCACATCGCCCTCGTTGAGGTACTGCTGTGCAACGCCCAGGTTGGGGTGTACGCCGTTGAGGGTGTACATCCAGCCGGAGAGCTTTCCGTTGGTGAACTCAGCCAGTTCCGTGCCGTCCTTGGGGGTGATGGCCTGAATGTAGTTGCCACTTTCGTTCTTGATGTCGAACCTGTCGCCAACGACGGCCAGGATCACATCCAGCACGGTGGCGTTGTTGCTGACCGTGACCTTCGTGGTGTCGATCCAGGTTTCCAGGTTGTTGTCAGCCAGCGTGTGCTTGTCGCCGCTGTCACCGTGGGCGGAGTCGCCCAGCAGAGCGAAGGACACGGTAATATCCTTGCCCGCAGGCAGCAGCACGGTGACGGTGGTGGTCACCTTGGCAGCGCCGTAGGCCAGCGTCACGGTCTGCTCACCACGCTGGTTGGTGTCAAAGCCGGTGATCTCCACGTCGGCCAGATCGACCTCCGTGGTGGAGCCGTCCGTCCAGGTGGCGGTGAGTACAAGGCCGGTCAGATCCAGTTCGTCGCCAATGGTATAGATGGTCTTATAATCGCCAGAGACGGCCAGCGCATAGGCCACGGGCTTATCGCTGATAACGGGGCCGTTCTCGCCCTGAATCCAGTTGTGATAGCTGTGGTCAGAGCCGTTCAGCCACGACACAACGGTGCCGTCCGTCAGTTCCTTGGCCGTCACAGCCTTGGCGAGCTTATCCGCATCTGCGCCGAGGGGGTCGTCCTCACGGCTGAAATCGCCAGCCATGAAATGCGGTTCCTCATAGCCCTCTCTGGAGCAGATATACCGTCCATCCTCGACGGCAGGGTAATCCTTGCAGGTCGTGTCCACCATGTCGATGGCACCGATGCCCTTCTCGGCCCCGCAGTCGGCCAGATAGTAGTTGTTCTCTACCTCGGTATATTTGTTCAGAGAGCGGAGCTTACCGGCGATAGCGCCGACATTCTTGCCGGTGGCGGAAAGTGTACCGTAGAACACATTGTCGCTGATAACGCCTGCGCCGTTGCCCCAGCACTGGAGCACGCCGGGTTCACCGCCGGTAATGCCGCCCACATAGTCCTTGCCTTCCACGCTGCCGCCGACAAAGCATCCCATGATTCGTGCCCAGGGGGAGTTGGGGGCGGAATCAGCCACATAGCCGACGCCCATGATGCCGCCCGCATAGTTGCCGGTGGCGATGACCTTGCCGGTGAAGGAACTGCTCATGACATCGCACTGGCCCATAGACTGGCCCTTAGCGCCGACCAGGCCACCCACACGCTTCACGCCGTAAACGGTGGCGGCGCTGGTGCAGTTCACGATGACTCCATTGAAGTCGCCTGCCAGAGAACCGATACGGTCCTGATCCTTGTCGCAGCCGATGACTACATCCTTACCAACGGAGCAGTTGCTGATAAGGATCCGGTTCGAACCAGAAGCATACCCGCCCAAAAAGCCGGACTTCGTAATATTGGTTTTCCCGATGATATGGCAGTTTTCAATGGTAATGGTATCGGGCACGCCCGTATTATACAGGCCGTCCTCGCCATAGTCCACAGTGTAGTATTGCAGCAGACCGTTTCCTTCGATGCGCTCACCCTGAATGTTCAGGTTTTTAATCACAGCATCACGGGTATATTTCAGCAAAGGCTTGCCGCCCTTGGCGATGGTCAGGGTGTGGCCGTCACCGTCCAGTGTTGCGCTGAAAGGGTTCATCTGGCGGCCCATGTCCGCACGGTTCATATCAGAACCCACATAGGTGGGGTCTTTGATGCCGCCCATAGGCTCCCAATCCGCAGGCAGGGTCACATCAGCCGTCATTTTGAAGTAAACGCCTTTCAGGGGGATACCGGCGTTCACCTCGTCCCGCACGGCTTCAAAACCCGCCAGACAGCTGAGGGTGTACGGGTCGTCCTGTGTGCCGCTTCCGGTGATGCCCGTTTCCTTGGCCCATTCACGGGCTTTCACGGTGATGGTGGCGCAGGCATCCTCCGGGACAGTGGTGGGAACTTTTGCTTTTGCATAGACCACACGGGCCACACAGCAATAAGAGGTGGTACCCACTTCGTTGGTCAGCGGATAGTACACGCTGGCGGTACCGTCTTCGGAAATCGCCGTCCATTTGGTGGCACCTTCCGCCTTGCTGTACCACTGGTAGCGCAGGAGGCTGCCACCGGGCGTATTGGCATCTCTTACCACGGTCGCTTCCAGCTTCCCGGCAGGATGACCCACAGTATATTCTTCGGTACCGGTGTTGGTCACAATGACGGTAGGGGTATAGTCAATAGCCCCCGGCACCGAGTTCTTTACATTGATAAAAAATTGCTTGGTCCATTCCGCTCCATCCACGGTATTGGTGATGAAGCATTTCACCTGCACCATAGAGAACTTGTACTTCGTCTCTATCGTGTAGCTGTCCGAGGTGGAGACCTCCAGACCGCCCACCTGCCAGCTATAGGTGGTGGTGCCGCCTGCCGCCTGCACCTTCTGTGCTTGCGTTTCATCCAGCACCATCTTCAATTCGGCCTGATCGGCGGTCGTGATAGTGTAAGGTTTTTTGCTTCCGCCATTGGTCGTTTTTGTGGTGTCCAGCCGAGGGGTGAAATCGTCCTCCTCGCTGATGGTATCTATGACAATATCGTAGCTTCGGGTCTCGGCCTGCTCTCCGGTGTCACTGACGACCAGAGTATAGGTCTTGGTGCCGATTTCCGAGGTATCTACCGGAAAGCCGGCTCCTTTTTCATATTCTGTGCCATTGATGGTGGCTTTAAGCCGCTCCATTGTAAGGAGCAGGTAGATATTGGTAGTGCGCCCTTGGACAGTACGGGTCCGGTAGGTGTTCTCGTCCACCTGAGCCAGAGGGCAGCCCTCCATGTTGTTCCCGTTCATGGTGGATACGGTCAGATGAGTCGGCTCCTCCAAATCGCAGTAGGGCACGATGTGGAGTTTGCAGTTTTGCTCTTCCCCGTCTTTTGTCCAGGTCAGGGTCATGGTATTGGACCACTTGAAGTAGTTGTTCGCCGCTGTATGTATCAGATCCGTTTGAACACTCTGAACGGTTTCGCCGTTCTCGGTGGTATAGGTTTCGGAAATAGCATTTACAGAGTAGCCGACATCACTATTACTAGATACTCCGTCATCTTTTTTGCTGAGGTCTCGATAGGTGATATAATACAAAGAAAAGGTGCTTGAATAGGCTTGCGGAGCCTGCACACGCAGATCCCAGTGCTTTCCCGAATCATTAATGCCGTTTACAGGCACATAAAGAATATATTCGCCGTCTTTTTCTGTCAGCTGAATCTGGCTTTCTGACCGCTGATCATAATAGCCGTCCGCCTGCCAAGTCCGCACCGCATAAAAAGAAAAGTCCGTCACATCGACGGACGAACTTTCGGACGAAGCTGTTTCTGCCGGGACATTCTGTATGTCCAGTTCAGCTTCCGGCATTTCTGCGGCCTGCGTCGTCTCCGTCTGCTCCGCTGCTGTTAGCCCGCTATTCTGCTCATCTTCCGAAGCAAAGGCGCTCAACGGCAGCAGGCTGACCAGCAAAACTGCCGTCAATAGCCCTGCAAAAAGGCGCTTTTTCATAAGTTGTGTGTCACCTGCACTTTCATAGAATAGAAAAATGCCGAAGGGGTGGGGCAGGAAACCCCACCCCTTCGGCAGATTTTAGATTGTGTTACCGGAGGTTACAGTACATCGTAAATCAGGTACGGGCTATAATCGAAGACAATGATCATGCCGTCCGTCAGAGCAGTGCTGGTGCCATAGGCATCAAGAGCCTTGATATTGGATGCGCTGGTGCCGCAGGCAATGTTCCAGCCGCTTCCGCTGTAAATATTATACAGTACGCCATCCACAGTCTGCTTGATAGTCTTATTGTACTTAGGCACATCCGGAGACACGGAATGGATATAACCGCCGGGGTTACCAACCACGGGATGATCGTCCCAACCGGCACTTACAACATTAGGATCCGTGATGTCAATGCCATTCTCGAAAAACGCAGCCAGAATGGCATCCACCAGGTTCGGGGTCTTGAAATAGGATACGCTGGTATCGGGGACACCATAGAGCCCCTGCGTGGTCTCCATGTAGTCGGTCTTGATGGTGCTGATGCTCAGGGTATAAGCGTTGATGTAGAAGTTTGCGTTGATTTTGTCCGAGGTCGGTGCTGCGTCGCTGTTGTACTCCTGAGCCTTGGGAGCCTTCGCAACCGTGTCATAGCCACCCTCGGTAAACATACCGTAGGTGACGTAGACGGTCACCGTGCCGTCGCTGGTCGTGTCCGTGGTGGCAGCTGCGGCCGGGACGACCAGCACAACGACCATCATGACAGCCATGATCAGAGACAAAAGCCTTTTCTTCATGTCGTTTTCCTCCTTAGAGAATTTTTATTATAAACTCGCTGCCGCTTTGGCAACGTGCTTACCGAAATTGCTTGCCGTTCAGAGAGCGGCCTCTGTCGGCTCGGCTTCGCAAGGCTCGTCCGCCAGCCTGGCCGCCGCCCGTGCGGCATTGATGCGCTGGCGCTCCAGATTTTTCTTTTCCCGTTCCGCCCGTTTGGCGTCCCGCTCCACCCGGTACAGCTCGATTTGGCGTTTCTTTTCCCGTTGATATCGGCCATTGGACCGGTTATGCGGGTGGCTGTACGCAGGATTCAGGTGCGCCGCCCGCAGAGCGTCCGACCAACTGCCGAACCGCTCGGCAATGTAGCTTCCGCCGACGATCTCACATGGGGCAGGGGACCGTCCCCAATGTTCGGCGCAGCGCCGCAGATAACAGGCCAATTCCGCCAGCGTATCCCCGGCATGACGCTCCGCAAAGGCCCGGTCCTGCTCGTCCAGAGCCGCCCGTGTCCGCTTTGCGATATGCTGTTCGTGCCAGTTCCTGCCGTCAAAATTCTGAGCGCCTGCGACCTTCCCCATAGGGGCACACCTCCTCCGTGTTCGTAAATGGTAAAAATAATACGCCGATAAACCCATAATGGGTCATCAGCGTACACTCCTGCCATATAGCACCACGGAGAGAGCGCCCGCTGCCCGGAATCCTAAACTACACAATTCTACTGACTTGCGCCACGAGGATTTTCCTCTGCGTCCATGATCTACCTTCTCACGATTTCTCGCAATGACGGGCTTTCGCCCCAGCGGTTTCCCGCCTCGATCATATCCTTGCGCTTACAGTGCCGACCGCATGGGGCATTGCACCCCTTTCCTTTTAGGCAATCACCTGGCCGTTTCCGGCTCGGATGACCGCCGTGTCGCATCATCGGATTCAATTATTTTATTTTCGAGAATCAACTTAGGCTTGATGGGGAATGATAGAATAGGAATTCCGGAAATGGGGTTTCGTAAATTTACCCCATTTGCGATACCTAAATCTATCTAACCATCTATATTATATCGGCACTCACCGCAAAAGTCAATGACCGTATTGCCGGGATTTAGCAAAATCTCATGCAAATTACAAATACGCATGATAGTTATACTCGGGTTCAGCGCATTTGTGCCAACTGTATCGGTCAAAACGGGAAATGCAAGTAAAATACGCCGTCAAATACATCGTCAAGGAGGAGCCTATATGCCGAAGCGTGGAGAGAACATTTACAAGCGAAAAGATGGCCGGTGGGAGGGGCGGTATATCCGGGGACGGTCGCCCTCCGGCCGGGCCGAGTACGGCTATGTTTATGCCGGAAGCTATCGGGAGTGCCGTGCGAAACGGCAGAAATGTTTGGACGCCTGTCGAGAAGCGCCGGTAGCAGCTTCCTCGCTCACACTGAATCAGGCTGCGGAGCGGTTTCTTGCGGACAAGCAGGATGACTTGAAACGGTCCACCCTTGCCAGGTACACCTATGTACTGAAACGCTATATTCTGCCCGTTTTTGGGGCCGTTCTTCTCAGCCAACTGACGGCGAACCAAATTTCCGAATTTCTTCGTCGGTTACAGAAAAACGGTCTTTCCGGGAAGAGCGCCAGAGACGTGGGGGTGTTATTGAAGTCCATCCTGAGATATAGCGCCAAAAAGCTGGACTGCCCCAGTCCGGGGATGACTGTGGAGCTGCCAGCGTATCGACGAAAGCAGATCGACATCTTCTATCCGGACGAGATCCAGCGGTTGGCACAGATGATCATGGACGAACCGACGACAACCGGTATCGGCATTTTGCTGACACTGAACACCGGCTTGCGTCTTGGGGAGCTGTGCGCCCTGCAATATAAGGATATTGACCTGCGGAATGGGGTAGTCCATGTCCGCAAAACCGTACAGCGCATCCGCAGTGGGGACCGCACCAGTCTGATGGTGCTGCCGCCCAAAAGTGACAGCGCCCGGCGTACTATCCCGCTGCCGGGGGACATGGCCGCCCTTCTGCAAAAGCTGGTCCAGTCCCATCCCAACGGCGAAAACTATCTCTTGACTGGGAAAAATATGCCGATGGAGCCACGGACAATGCAATATCAGTACCGGGCTTTGCTGAAAGCAGCGGGTATCCCGTACCGAAATTTTCACACGCTGCGGCACACATACGCCTCCCGCTGTGTGGAGCGTGGGATAGATGTAAAGAGCCTGAGCGAGATGCTGGGTCATGCGGATGTCCGCACCACACTTCAAGTCTATGTCCATTCGTCCCTGGAGCACAAAATGCGGGTGATCCAAAGCATTTGCTTCCTTGCTCCGGCGCTGGCCGCAGAATTTGCGCCGTCACCGTCTCCGTCAGTTTTTCCGGAAACGCTCCAATATCAACAGCTTTTGGCAGCGCTATCGCAAATGGGGTAAATTTACGAAATCTACAGACGCTTTCCTTTTCCGTGAGTTTACTACAAATTCATTATACTATTTAGCACATTATCGTCAATTCGTTTGTTGCGTTGCTTTTCAGAAAAATGGTGCCACCCGATGGGGTGACACCATTTTCTTTGTTACGGGCACAGAACACCATATCCCAGAATCTCGTAATGTCCTATGGGATAGCGGTTCACCCGGCAGAGGTTTCCGGAATTGCCCTCTACGGTGTAGATGATTCCGTCCTCCACCTTCTGGACGATGCCCACATGGTCAGTCTCCCCATCCTGGGGGCCGGAGCCGCCCTTGTTGTCCCAGTCGAAGAAGATAACCATGCCGGGAACAGGCTTGGCGGAGCCGTCCAGCCATTGCCCACGCTCCTGAAACCACTGCACGCCGTTTCCGCAACCGGAAAATTTCGGGCAGACACCGCTGTCGATATAGCCGCACTGGTCGGCACACCAGCTGACAAAGCAGGCGCACCACTCCACACGGCTGCCGAATCCGTACCAAGACCAGTATGGTCCGCCGCCTATATTTCCGACCTGCGACAGCGCCACTGTAACGATGGCATCGTCCCCGGAATAGATGCCGTAGAGAACGGATGACCACAATTTGCGGTTTTCCTCGGCAAGCAGTTCGGAAAGCTGCTGCCGCTGGTCGGCGGTGAAATCGAATTGCTCAGCCATTTCCTCGGCGGTCTTGTGGCTGACCGTGATATAGAGATAGGTGCGTGTGACCGTCGTGACGGTTTCCACAATGTTTCCGTGGCCGTCGTCGGTTTCAGTGATGACATCCTCAGTCTTGCTCTCCGTGCGGGAAGACAGGTCGTTCATCTGCCAGAAAATATCCTTGAGGATGACTTTCTTACTATCGTCCACCGTGGCGACCTCCTGCGGATCATCGGGGTCAGTAGTGGTTTTCACCGCATAAACGGCCAGCACCTCCGGCCAGACCGCACGGGAGCCGGACATTTCCAGTTCGTCATAGGTGCTGCCTGCTTTTGCAGCGTCGATCTGCGATTGATAATCGGTGTTGATCTCCTGTACCACCTGCCGCATGGTCTGTCCCGTGCCGCTATCCTCGCCGGAGAAGAAGATGCCGAAGCAGGAACTGGCAATCAGCCCGACCACGCAAAGCACAAGGATGACGACTACCGCGACCCAGCCGCCTGCGGCAATGGCGGCGATCAGCGCCTTTGTTCCGGCAATGATCGCTTTGACCGCCGTAACGGTGGCTTTTGCGGCAACCTTAACGGCCTGTACCGTAGCCTTGGCTGCCGCCTTTGCCGCCTGTACGGTTTTCTGCGCCGCTTTTGCGGAAGCCTTTGCCGTCACCTTGGCGGTCTTAGCCGTGGTTTGCGCTGTTTTTACTGCTGCCCGCCCGGTCTGCTGCGCGGTTTTGACCCCCTTCTGTGCGACCTTTACGGAGCCCTTTCCGGCAGACTGTGCCGTTTTGAGCGTACCCTTTCCGGCTTTCTGAACCGCTTGCTGTGTGGCTTTTTTCGGCTGGGTTCCCTTGAACGCATCCTTGCATTTCTGAATCTTGTCCCGTGCTTTACCGGCATTGCGTTTCGCATCGGAGAACCCGCGCTGTCCGCGTTTTTGCAGCTGAACCTCGGTTTCTGCCACACATCGGCGCACGGTATCTTTGATCTGCTGTGCGCCGTACTCCTGCGGAGAAGTCTCCGCAGGAGCGGCGTTTTTTTCAGCGGTATCCGCAGTGTCCTTGGTGCGAACGGCGGCAGATTTGATGCGTTCAGAGGCAACGGCAGCACGGTCAATGGTCTTGACCGTACCCCGAACCGACTCTTTTGTTTTAATATCCGCCATGATGTTTCTGTGCACCTCTCATTTCGTATTTCCTCCCACAATAATGCTCTCATCCGGTTTGGTGGTCATAAGGCGGTATAGCTCCGTATCTTTCGGAAACTGATTTTTGAAGGGCACCAGTGCGCCGCCGTAGCGCAAAAGGCCGCAGCCTGCCGGGGCGTTGGTGATATAGCCGGTCTGCTCCGGGGAAATGTTCAAAAGTGCCGCCAGCTTCTCCCGGTCGCTGGGAGCCTGATTGAGCAGGATCAGCATTTCGGAATTCGACAGCATAGTGCTGGCCTGAACGGAATCCAGCAGATACTCCACATTCTGCGTAATGGCGGTGGGATAGGCACCGCGTTTACGGAAGCGACGCCATGCGGAATCAAAGAAATCCGCGCTGTACGGATTCTGAAAGACCACATGAAATTCGTCGATGAACAGGTGCGTCCGCTTGCCTTTGCGCCAGTTTTCCGTCACGCGGTTGAGCATAGCGTCGGTGATAATCAGAAGCCCCATGGTTTTGAGCTGACGCCCCAGATCCATAATGTCATAGATAACGATGCGGTTTTGGGTGTCCACATTGGTTTCATGGGCAAAGGCATCCAGGCTGCCGGTGGTGAACAGCTCCAGCGCCAGCGCCAGATCGCGGGCTTCTTCCTCCGGCTGTGCCAGCAGCTTTTCCCGGAGAACACGAAGCGTCGGGACAGGGCCGCCGCGCTTATAGGCCGCATACACGGCGTCTACGCACCGGTCGATGATGCTCTTTTGCAAGGGGCCGATGCCGCCGCGGTCAAGCTGTTCAAACAGGGACAGGATAAACTCGGATTTATCTACTACCGGGTTGCCGCCATCGCCGTAGCCTTCCACCATGTCCATGGCGTTGATATGGTCGGGGCTGCCCGCCGCAATGCGGATGACCTCACCGCCCAGCGCCTGACCCAGCGCATAATACTCGCGCTCGGGATCACAGATCAAAATATCATCCTTCGTGGCCAGCGCAAGAAAGACGATCAGCTCCTTTGCCGAAAAAGATTTGCCGCTGCCGGGTACGCCGGTAATGATGGTGGATTGGTTGAGCAGATTTGCACGGTTGCACAGCAGCAGATTGCCGGAGATGGCGTTCTCACCGTAATAAATGCCGCCCGGCTCCATGATCTCCTGTACACGGAACGGCATCAGCGCCGCCAGCGCTTCCGAGGTGAAGGTGCGCAGAATATCAATTTTCCGCACGCCAATGGGCAGTGCTGTGTTCAGGCCGTCCATCTGCTGAAATCGCAGCGTGGCCATTTGGCACATCCGCTGTGTGGCAGAGGTGAGGATATAGTCGGTGTCAGCGTCCAGCTGCTGCTTGCTATCCGCCGTATGCACCAGCGTCACCATGCCCAAAAGCATCCGCTGGTCACGGGAGGTGAGGTCGTCAAGAAATTCCTTCATCTCCGCCCGCTGCTTTTCCATGTCGTAGGGGATCGTGCCGGAGAAATTGTTGTTTTGCTGCTGCTTGCGTAAAAAGTCCACGATGTTTCTCTCTACGCCGAGCAGACGGCTTTCTCCGTCGCGGATCGCCTCGTCCATGGGGATCGGTACCACATCAATAGACAGGATCATCGGCCGGTCAATACCGGACAGCTCCGAGAGAATATCGTTCCGCAGATAGGCGGCGTAATCCTTGAGGAATAGCACACGGCCGTAACGGTCGCCCATGCGGAAACAGTCCCGGTCAAATTCAAAGCTGTCCGGACAGATGTAGTCCTTAAAGCTGTGACCCAGCTTCATGGACAGCTTTGGGTCGAAATGAAAGTCCGCTTCCTCGCCGTGACGGAAAAAGCCGTGCAGAATGCGCAGCCGATCCATCATATCCAGCTCCGTGCAGCGCGAGCCGAGGCGTGAGAGCGCCAGCGTATACTCCGAACCGGTGCGGGCGAAATAGCTTTCGGCCTCCTTATAGCTTTTGCGTGTGATCGTCACCGTGATATATAGGTCGCGGATCATACCGCTGGCGTGGGATGCTTTTTCCAGCAGCATATCGTTATATTCCTTGCGATAATGGTCGCGGCCGTCGTTTTCATAGGGGATCATGATGTATTCCTCAAAATCACGGCGGTTGAGCTTTCGGGTGACGATGCTCAACTTGGTGTCGGCATTACTGTCGCAGAGGTTCAGCAGGGCGCTGTACCCCAGCAGCATGGATTTCTGATCTTCCTCGCCGGCCAGCGCGTAGTTGATGTCGGAAAACTGCCAGGTGCGGCTATAGCGGTTCTGCCCCACAAGCAAAATACCGCTTTTCCAGACCGTGCGGATGGGGATCACCTCCTGCACGCTGTGAGGGATCATAAATTTATCCGTATCTCTGCGGCGGATGTTTTTCAGTGTTTTCAGCATTTTTGCCTCCTTCGGGTGTGGTCGGATGTCGTTTTGAACTTAGGGTAAAATGCACCCAAGTTTCCAATGTCAGTGTCGTTTTTGGGCTTTGGCGTGCGCTTCCCGCATGGCTTCGCGGTATAAATTCTTCGGCTTGAAGGTCAGCCGCCTGGGGATCAAAAATTCCGAGCGTACCCATGCGATCACGAATTTTTCCGCCGTCATGCCGTGGTATTTTACAAAGCCCATGGCAGCAAAGGGAGCCGCGCCGAGGATACACAGCCAGCTGACCGTTTCCGTACCCAGCACATTCCGCAGACCGAAATAAATACCGACGGCAACACCGCAGGCCAGCACAGAAAAAACGAGCTGCCGCAGCGACAGCCCGAAAAACATATTCTCTTTATATTCGCGTATCTCGCGATTGATCTTGATTTCCATAGTCGTTATCCTCTCTCCGGTGTGCTTTTAGCCGGTACTTTCGGTTGGAGCGCCGTGGGGCTTTCACCGCTCTCCGGGCGGAGAAAATCCAGCCGCGAGGCAGCATAAATAGCATTGTCATTGAGCTGACGCTGCCATGCGCCGACAGACGGTGCCCATTTGAAGCCGTTATATTTTAGCTTGCTTCGCTGTTCCTCCGTGGGCTTTCCGTCAAAATACAGGCGCAGGCGATTATCTTCCTTGTCTGCCTCGGCATGACCGCCCGGAAAATCCCAGCCTGCATATTCCGTGTTTTGTGTTCGGGACACCTCCTCAATGCGCTGCCTAAGTCTGCGCATTTCCGCTGTGTTGCCGCTGAGTATATAAGACGGATAGGGCTGCTTTTCCCACGAATAGCCGGTTTGCACACGCTCGTCCAGCTTGGCCGCCTCCGCGTCCGAAAGGCCGGGATAGCCCAGCGCTGTGGCGTGTTTCTTGAAGTAGGCGTTGATCTCCTTCATGCGTGCGTGCTGCTTAGTCAGCTTATCGAGCTTCGCTTGCAGCTTTTCCACCGCCTGGGGATCATCGCTGCGAATTACATTATTTTGAATCATTGTATTTCCTCCTTCAAATTAAAGACCCATCATTTCGCGTACTACGCGGTCTGCCATTTTTACCGTTCCCACCAGTACAAGCAGGTTAAAAATCAGCTCGCCAATGTAAGACCATACCTGTGTGACCGCCGCTGCGTTCGGATCGACCACGGGCGGACTGGATGCGAACAGAGAGAAGATGATACAGGCCAACACAATGATCGCACCCTCCAGGCAAACGGCGGCGTAAGATTTCAGAAAGCTCTTACCCACCTGCTGACTCGGTTCACCGGCAAAGGTAGCCAGCGGTACTGGCGCGATAGCTGTGTAAATATAGAGTTTGAAAAAGCGCCCGTAAACGGAGAGGATCATGATAAACGAGAGGATTGTGATGAACAATCCGCCGATCAAGGCCACTGCCCAGAGTGGAATACTTTCCCAAAAGCCACAGTCCTCAATGGCGGTCACGATCTCTGCCGGAAGCACGGTCTGCTGTGCTGTGCCCATACCGGCCGCCGTCATTATGGTGGAAATAACGCCCTGCACAATGGAAAACAGCGCCATCATCAGCTCCAGCCCATAGGTGACGACCGCTTTCGCCAGTGCAAAGCGGACAAACAGCTTGATCGCCACCTCCGGCTTTTTGACCTCGGCAAAGGAGCCGCAGGTCTTAACGATACCTACCACGAAAAAAAGCACCAACAGCGCCAAGCCGATGGCCTGCACAGTACCGTTAATGGTCTTGATCACATTCCATATTGTGCCGCCCTTGAAGTTTTCGGGGGACTGTGTGAGCAGCTGCCATATTTCCGCCAGCTTTTCATTCCAAGTTTCAAGTGCGTTTTCGAGATTCTGTACGACCCAGTTATCACTCATATAGCTTCCTCCTTTCCCGACAGCATAAGGGGGCAGGCACGAAGCCTGCCCCTCGCTGCCGTATTTTGATTATCGCTCGCCCCGGTCGGGTGTGCTGCGGATCACGCCATACACATCATCCACAAAGTAGCGCCCGGCAAAGGGATTGAATATGGCGTGGCATTTTACGCCGTTATACTCTGCCAGATAGTCATTGTCTCCGAGGCGTTTCAAAATCGTCGCCTCTCCGAGCACATGATTTTCACCCTGCTTCAGCGAATGGATATAGCATTGGCACTTTTCCATGACCGTTTCCTCCGTTAACCCGTGATTAGCGTCAGGATTTCCTTAGCAAAGGTCACGACGACACCGCCGGCAAGTGTCAGAAATCCGTTGCTGCGCTGGCTGGGGTCATGGCTCTGAAAGGACAGACCGATCTGCACGATACCCCAGCCCAGCAGAATCAGACCGACCGCGCGAATCACGCCGAAGATAAAATCAGACAGATTGTTGATGACCGCCAACGGGTCATTTCCTGCGGCAAAGGCTGTCATGGGCAGACAACATACGGTGAACACAACAGCGGCATAGACCGCCAGGACACCCCTGCTCTTTTTCCCTATAGGCAGAGGACGGGTGTGGGTGTGGTTGCTTTTCTTAGTGCTTTTGAGATGCTTCATTGGGTTTTTCCTCCAGCTCATAAATTGCCTCCAATTCCTCGTTGGAAAGGAGCTCGTATTGGGTTTCGTTTTCGCTCGGAACTGCCACGGGATCCGTTGGCAGAAGCCGGTCGTGAATGGTGATCGCTGCAATGGCGTACTCGGCGCTTCCGTGGATATAAGGCGGTGCGCCGCCGTCCGGGGTGTGCGACACCAGCGGATGGGTCATGATGTCAAACTTGTCGTCGCAGACCGGTAATTCGCCGCGAATGAACAGCAGCGCCTTGCCGTTGTCCAGCATCCGCACCTCATCCGGTGTCATCAACTCACGCCCGGTGATCTGATAATTGGTGCTGTAATTGCCGTTTCGCCCGGACGATCTTCCGTAGGTGTTCGTGTCAATCGTGGCCTTGCCGAGCAGTTCCGAGATGTACTTGTGGGATCCCTGCTCGTTGCCGCCAAGATACAGCAGCTCGTCGCAGTTGCCCAAAATACTCTCCCACTGCTTTTCAAACAGCGCCTTTAACTGCGCAATGTTTTGCAGGATGATGGACACGAACACATTGCGGGAACGCATGGTGGAGAGCTTTTTGTCAAAATCCTCCGGCAGTGAGATGTTCGCAAATTCGTCCATTAAAAAGTGTACGGGGACGGGCAGGCTGCCGCCGTGCTTATGGTCGGCACTGTCAAAAAGCTGCTGAAAGAGCTGCTGATACAAAACGGATACTAAAAAGTTGAAGCTCGTATCACTGTCCGAGATCAGCGCAAACAGTGCCACACGCTTTTCGCCCATATCCTGCAAATTCAGTTCGTCCGTGGCGGTCAGCGCCGCCACAGACGAGAGATTGAATTTTTCGAGCCTTGCCGCCAGTGTAATCTGGATGCTTTTCAGTGTTTTGGTGCTGCCGGAGTGATAGTCCTTATAATACTTGACCGCGATATGCTCCGGGTCGCGCATTTCCAGCCGCTCAAACAACACATCCAGCGGCGACTGGTAGGAATCATCCTCCTCCCGCACCTCACCGGCGCGCAGCATTTCCATGACCATCGGAAAGTTTTGCTCATCGGGCGGCGCTTCGTGGTAGAGATAGTAGACCAGTGCCGACAACAGCATAGCAGCCGTCGTGTCCCAAAACTGGTCATTGGTCTGGCTGCCCTTGGGTGTGGTCGCCTTGAACAGATTCGTCACCAGCATCTGCACCTCGTTGTCATCGGTCAAATAGACGAATGGGTTATAGCAGTGACTTTTCTCCATGTGCAGCAGATCCAGCACCCGGATCTCATATCCGGTTTCCTCCAGCAGCCGTCCGGAATCGCGAAGCAGCTCGCCTTTGGGGTCAAGGCAGACAAAGGACGAACCCTGCGGTGACAGGCAAGCCTCATACAGGCAGGGCTTGGCATACGAACGGGTCTTGCCCGCGCCGCTGCCGCCGATGATAACGGTATTCAGGTTGCGCTTGTGCTTGCGGCCGTTTAGCCCCATACGGATGTGCTGCGTGAACACCTTGTTTGGCTTTGGCGGGCGTGCCCGATACTTTCGGTTCACGGTTTCCACATTGCCCCATTTGGCAGAGCCGTGTTCCTCGCCGCGCCGGTAATGACGGCGGGTGGAAAGATAGACCCCGATCACCATGGCATACAGGGCAATGAAAACGAGGACAGTTTTCAGGCTGTCCTCGCACCACTCGATATGAAACGGCTCATTCATTGCCGATGGAAATTGCCGAAGGATCTCGGGAAGGCCACCGGAAGCAGCCGGGGCGATCAGCAGCCCCAGCCACACCGCAGGGATCAGCCCCGCCGCATACCACAGCCATTTTTGTTTACCGTTCATCTTTCTGCTTGACTCTTTTGGATTTGCTCGGTGCGTCAACGGTTTTAATGAGAACTTCATCGACAATATCGGTGGGGCGTTTGTCCTCGATCAAATCGTTACGCAGGTTGTTGAGTGCATTGATCACGACGCCGTGCTGATACGGATCAAGAGTCAATACACGCATATCCTGTTTTTCCATGGCTCATCGCTCCTTTCCGGTTTCCTTTTGCGCTGCCGTGCGGCTTTGCTCCAGCGTCCGCGCCATTTTGCCGGTCATGGTCTGCAGCGTGTCACGAATGTCGGTCAACTCACCGCGAATGGTCTGCGGCTCCGCATTTTTCAGCTCATCGGGCAAGCGGCTGAAATCATACCGCTGTGTGTCCACACCGTACTTGCGGCACAGCATATAGGAAACGCAGTAGCTTTTGAAGGCGTCAGCCTGCGGGGTACTGTTTTCCTGCTGCGCCATCTCGGCACGAGCCAGTGCCAGCGATACGCTGCGAAACAGGTCTTGCCCGTCCATACCACGCTGGACGAAGATGGTTTTGCGCTCATAGTCATACACTGCACCGTTTTGCACGCTGTCGGCCATTTCAATGGGCACCGGGCGCTTGGCGATCAGTGCAGAAAGCAGCAGGCGGTCATCATAATGCACCTGCGGCTGCCGCTGGCGTTTGGCATCCGTTTGGCTGATGTCAAAGACCTTTTTCACATTATAGTAGTAGCCGGTGCGGCCATCCTCGGTCACATAGCTGTCCCCGGCTTCCAGAATGGAAATGCCTGTTTCGTTTTTGCGGACATAGATGCCGCGTTCTTTCCAGCCGTCAAAGTTCCGCAGGCGGGTGGCCTCATCGTTCTGTGCATAGATCAGCAGCGCGTTTGTGGCCGAATAGCGGTCAAATCGTGCCTGCACATCCAAAAAGCCCCGAAAGGCTTCTCCGTCCCGCATGACCTCCTGTGCCATTTCATCCGCCAGTGCATACAGGCTGTCGCGTTCCGCCTTCTTCTTGGCGGCATATTCCTCCTTGGTCAGCTGCGGACGGTCGCTCTGCGTTTCCGTGGCAGTGGGGGCGGTAAAAAGATCATCGAAGTTTGCCATAGCTTATCTCTCCTTACTTTTTCTGACCCGCTTTTTCGGCGGAGTCTGTCGGTGTTCATTTTGCGGTCGTGTACTCTTGGCGGGTCTGCTGCGTTCGGTCGGCTTGCGCTCCTCCGTCTCCTGCTGCTCACGGCGGATCTCCTTCAGCTCCTCGCGGACAGATGGACGATCTTCCTTAGCAGTACCCTCGGCGGATCTCTTTCTGGATTTTGAGGAAGGCTCGGACGGACGGGATTTCTCCGTCCGAGCCGCCGTGGGGTTTTCTTGGGCAGCCTCCTGCTTCTGCGCAGGAACTGCCATCATTTCATCCAGCAGCCGGTCGTCCTCACTCTTTTGCGGGCGCTCCTGTTCGGGAGCCGTCTGCCCGGCGGCATCCTTATTCTTATCCCGTCCTGTTTCCGCGTTTTCACGGATGACTTCGGGGTCGGATACCGTGGCGATTTTGATGTTCTCCACAATGCGGTTGATCTTGGCGGCATCTTCGGCGCGTACCATGATCTCACTGACGCCGTGTGGGTTGTCCTTTGCTTCCCGCAGAACGCAGTAGACTACGCCGTAGCGCTTGGCATCGGCCACAAAGCGGGCCATGTCCTTGTTTTTGACGGTGAAAATAGTCAGCTCCTTGCCGCTGCGCAGCATGGAGGTAAGTCGCTGGCGTCCTTTGATTTTGTTCTTGTCCCGGTTTTTCAGTGCTGCGTACAGAAGCGCCGCCACCTCCTTTGCCGCACTGCCGGTGATTTTTGCCGCAACCTCCATGCCCTCCAAGCTAAGTCGGACGACCTGTTCAGCTGCGTCGCCGGATGTGTTCATGCTGTTGTTCCTCCTTTTGTTGTTGTTTTTGTGCGTCCTCCCGGACAGCTTTCAGTTTCTCCGCCATCACGCCGGAGCGCTCGGCAATATCGTCGCACAGATGCACCTCCCGGCGCAGCGCTTTGAGCCTTTCGGACAACTCCCGAATCTGCGCCCGATGTGCGTCGGCCTGTTTGGGACTGTCCCGGACTGCCTTTGTGCGCAGCGCATTTTGCAGTACCCGGCGTTTGGCGGACAATTCTCGGATATTCACCTCCTGTTCCTTTTTATATAAAGCAAGCTGCTCGGCGGTATCAATTTGATGCCGTGCGAGCAGCCGTACTTCCTGTGTGATGTTATTCAGTTTGAGCAGATCTTCCCGCAGCAGAAAATGGAGCCGCGCCCGGTTTTGCGGACGGCCTTTGGGGAAGATACCGAGCTTGTAGCAGTAATAGAAATACAGTGCGCGAAAGCCGGTGATCTTGCGCGCAGCTTGCCGGCTGCCTTGGACGCGGTAGGTTTTTGGCCTTGGTTTATCGGTCATTTGCCGCTCCGGCTGCGGCAGGGGCTGTTGCAAAATACGCTGCCGGATGGCCTCGGCTGTGTAAGCCTCTCCGAAATTCCGGGTCAGACGGACAAAGCGCTCCTTACCGGGAGGGCGCACCGAAATATCCTTGCCGAATTTCACCTCATAGCCCTTTTGGCGAAGCAGATAGTAAAACTGCTTTTCGGTGACGCTCTGCCGGATCAGCTCATCGATCTCGCTGCGGATCAGTCCGCGCCAGGTGGGACGCTGCTCCTGCTCTGCACGCCATTCCCCATAGTGCTTTGACTTCCCGGCTTGCGGCCGTTGGATGACCGACAAGTTATATTCCCGGCAAAGGGTGTCGGACACGGTGCGCATATCATGATAATCTTTTTCGGTGCGGTGGTATTTGATACCGTCCACAAAGGATACCGTATTCAGCACAAAATGATTGTGCAGATGGTTTTCCTTATCCAGATGGGTCGCCACCAGCACCTGATACCGTTCGCCCCAAAGCCGCTGCGCCAGCTTCACGCCGATCTCATGCGCCAACTCCGGCGTGGCCTCGCCGGGCGCGAAGGACTGATACCCATGGTAGGCGATCACACCGTCCTCCTTGCCGAAACGCTTTTTTACTGCCAGCATCTCGTCCCGTGCCGTGGACGGCAGGCAGTTGATGCCGCTGATAAATTGCCGTACCACCATTGCACTCTCGTCGTCCGGTGTGACCGTTGTTTTCTCCGCACGGACAGCATAATCGATCACATCCGAAAGGCTTTGTGTCTGCACATCGGTCAGTTCCTCTTGCCGATAGAATTTCGGATTATCCGTCTTGTCCGGGTTTTCGATATACAGCACCACCTTGCCCAGCCAGCCCTTGACCGCCCAGATGGATGTGGTAGCCAGTGTGTATCTGGCTGCAAGACCACATTGCTTTGTGGCCTTGAAAATAATTCAATCATCTTGGGGTAAGCAGGGTTCGTTGGGTCCACAAAACGATAGAACTCCGGTTGCCCGTTACTGCGTTGCCTGGCCTGATAGCCACCAGCTTCAATAAAAGCCCAAAAGGCTTTTGCAAAGTCTGTCGTTAAAGCCTCGACGATCAGCACCATGTCGATGTCAACGGTTTGCCTGAAATCAAGTCCTGCATCGTTCATCAGAAGATCACAGGCAAAGCCTCCAATTACAGTATATTGCTCCTTAAAATGATTGAAGTGCTCTCGGAATATATCTATGCCATTTACCATTTCGTTCTCCTTTATTCTTCCTCTTTGATTGGTAGTCCGTGCTTTTGCCGAATTTCATCCAAGCACGTCTGAACTCGTTCGTTTGGGTCGTTGTCCATGCTGAGCAGCAATGAAATGTCATCTACACAGCCGTCTCTCTCCAAAATGATCGGGTCATAGGACCACACTTCAATAACAGCACCGCCAAAGTCTTCAAAATACTGTTTTGTGCAGATATCTTCTGCTGGGATTTTTGCCGCCTCCTTTTTGAAAATCGCAATAGCACCATCCTGATCGTTTACCCCAATCATGGATTGCCGTGCCAGCGCCCGTATTCCACTTGCAATTGGATGCTCGATTTGGGCGGTTCCTTTTACGTAAAGAATTCGATCAACAGGCGTTTTCAGTCGCCCGTATGCTTTTTCCAACAGTTCTGATTTGGTGTATGCCGTTGTGATCCATTTATTCGTGCCTTCTGCTGTTTGCGAGATCAGACCCGAAGCAGAGAGGTCATTGATTGCCCTTGTACAGGTCGCCTTTGAGAGCGAAAGTGCCTTTGCAATCTGTGTCAGATTTACGGACCCAGTATTCTCTGCATAGTATAAATATAGAAATACAAGCTGTGTACCGGGTGCCATTTTTGCCATAATGGCAGTGTCCGCCTTGAATTGCTCATGAAAAGCGCACCCCCAAAACGGAAGGTACACCTGCTGCGAAAGAGACACAAACGGGATGTGTTCTTCCAGCATACTCCGTCGTTGTAACGCAGACAGGTTGTCTAAGCACAGTGCACAAGGAAGAGAACAAAGTTCCTGAAACTTCTTCAACTGCTTTTTTAATGTAGGCAATCGCCAAGAAGAGCCATTTGGCTTCAAAAGAACACACGCATGGTCTCCCCAACTTAACAATTGGGGGGTATATCCGTCCTTGATATAGTAGGGCGTGTCATCCGTGTAGTCGAATCCCTTCACTGTAATATCGGGGCCGAATACTAATTTAAGGAAAGATAGCATATCAGAAAGACTCCTTCGCTTCCGTCTTTTGTTTCACTTTTTCTTAATTGTACCGTTAAAACTGAAACTTGTCAAGTGAATACGAAACAATTGAGTAGATGGCACACAAACAGTATAGCCATTTATTCACAAATACCATCCTGTTATTGTTGGTTCACGCCGAAAAACTTTTCTTTCCCATAGAAAAAAGGGGCGGCCGATCTGGCCGCCCCTTGGCGCTTATTTTTTACGCTTGCGCATCAGCAGTATAGCCGCAGCGCCGATGCCGGAAATGCCCAGCAGACTGAGCCACAGCGCCATGTGGCTGTTGTCCCCGGTCTGCGGTGCCTTCGGCTCATCCGGCTTCTTTTCGTTGTGCATCTCCACCTCCGTCACAGCTCCCTCAAAAATGGATGCCGTCTTGTCAGCCGGAAGGAGATACCCGTCCGAACTGCCGTCCCGCACCTCGGATACGGTGTAGTCCCCGATACGCAGGCCCTCGATGAGAATGACACCTTCCGCATCGGTCTGGAACACCTGGTCATAGCCGTTGGCCCCGGTAACACGGAAGGAAAAGCCCGCCAGCTTCCCATCCGAGGAGGTCTTGACGATCCGAAGAGACCCCACCTGCGCCGCATTGAGAAAGCCCTTTCCGGCTTCATTTTCCACGGTCACGGTTTCGCCGTCCGTGGTGATGGCAAAATAGTAGGCGTTTTCATCCAGATAAAAGCCCTCCGGGGCCTGGGCTTCCTTTGCAAAATAGCCGCCGTAGCAAAGACCGGTCAGGGCGTACTCGCCGCCGCCCAGTTCCTCCATCGTGCCCAGCAGTTCGTCCTCAGCATCCAACTTCTGATTGCGGTTACTGTCACGGTAGACCTCGAACACGGCTCCTTCCAGCTTGTTTTCCGGGTAGTCCTTGTCCACCTTCGTGAGGGTCACGCCGCCCCGGATGACCTGTTCGGTCACATCCAGCGCAATGGGATTATATTCTGCCGTATAGCGCTGAGGCTCTGCACCGACCGGGTACACGGTATCATCCAGCAGATAGCCCTCGCTGGGGGAGAGTTCCCGGATGGTCCAATCCTCGCCGCAAACATAATCCGTGGTGGTGAACTGGCCGCTTTCGTCGGTGGTGTAGGTGTCCACCAACTTCTCACCTCTGTAAACGCCATAGACGGCACCGGCAAGTGTTGCGTCTCCCTGCGGCAGACCCGTTTCGGCATCCCGCTTGGTGACGGTGGCGCTCCACTTTTTCAGGACATTGCGGACCTCCGCCTGTGTGACCGTGTTCCACTCCACCGCTGTTGTTTGGTCCTCCGGGACGACATAGATGATGCCCGTATCCACCTCGGAGAGGATGTAGTCCGTGCCAATGAGCACGTTGGAGAACACCGCTTTTCCGTTGCTGCCGGTCACGGCGTATTCGTCCACCGAAAGCCCTGCAAGGGAGGTGCCGGTCAGATGGAACTTCACGCCCTCGTTCAGGCCGTCCTCGGCGGTCTTGACTACCTCCAGACTGCCCCGTTTCAGCATGTTGTGGAAGGCCACGGTGGCGACCTGACCGGAGATCACGGTCACTTGGCGCACCTCTTGGGGTTCATACCGGTCATTGCTCTGCTCTGTTACGGTGTAAACGCCGGGGCGGAGATCATCGAGCTGCATTTCGCCGTCTGCATTGGTCGTCACAGTCTGCTCCGTGCCGTTGCCGGAAACGGTGAAGGAGATACCGGACACCTCGCCGTCCTCACTGGTTTTGACGATCTTGACGCTGCCATAGCTGACCTTCAGGTGCAGATAGGCGTACATGGGGTCGCTGACGGTATCCCGGAAGGTGACGACATCCTGCATGGTGCCGTCGGGGCCATAGTGACCGTCGCTCCAGACCACCACGCCCTGACGGGTATTGTTTCTGACGGCGGTAATGGTCACGCCATCTGCGGGAGCCGTCTCGGCGGAGATGGTCAGGTCATTCCCATCGACGGCAAAGGTCATATCCGACTGGGCCGAGAAGGCATATTCGCTCAGAACGCTGTTGGTGTCCGTCAGGGTAGCCGTGTAGCGGCTGCCGTCCCAACTCAGTTCAACCGTCTGTGCATCCTCCTCGCTGCGGTCCATGAAGCTGGGGACAACGGTGTGCTTTTTCACGCTGGCCTCGATGCTGTCATAGTAGGCGGAGAAGCGGCTATAGAGCGGATGGCTGGTGCAGTAGACGGATTTCACGGCATCGGCGCTGCCGGGGTCAACGTGGTTGAAGTCCGCATCCCGTTCCCCGACCACCGTTTCCCACACCAGCACCTGCGTGGCCATCATGTGGGCCAGCTTGTCGGCGTCGGAATCGTTCTGAGAGCGCCAGTCGAGGGAGAGATTTCCCTGATAGCTGTACTGCATGATGCGGCCGAGGAGCGTTTTCATGGTTCGGCCATCAATGGTGCGGTTATACTCGGCAGGGAAGGAATCCCAATAGTCCTCTCCGTAGCTTTCGTAGGAACGGTACAGGTTGCGGGGAACGCCCGGTTCGATGCAGTAGCAGGCCGGGCCGTCGAAGGAACCGATGGTGTGCAGCGTGGTCATCCATGTTGCCTCGCCAGATGTCCAGCCGTTCATGTAGTGCAGCTCGTCGTGGCCCCATGTGCCGCTGTAATCCAGATTGGCGTCGCCGTCTCTGGGGAACGCCACCGAGTACGAATCCGCCGTTTCTCCGGTGGATGCTGCGGCATAGGCCGTCACGCCACTGCTGAGAATGGCGGTGAAGCAGATCAGCAGGGCCAGCAGCCCGGAAATGCTTCTGCGATAGAGTTTTTTCATTTGTTTGACCTCCTGAGAGTAAAAATAAAAAGCACCATCCGAAAAAGGATGCTGCTTTCTGTACGATATGGACTTGTAGGAAAATCTCTTTTTCAGCCGGTACAGCCGGTAGGAAGGGGGTGAGGTGTGGAGAGGGGGAGCGGAAAAACCGGCCCCGGCACATGGCCCGTCCAATGGGCAGACCTGCCCCTGGGCGGAAGATTCAGCGTTCCATCTCCCGCTGCCGCTTTCTGTAATAGTCCAGTGCCTTGATGATCGTATCCTCCATAGTCCGTGCGGGCGTCCCCGGCTTGAAATACTTGCTGATACGCTCCTTGGGTATCCGGAATTGTTCCTTCTGGTTGGGCTTTTCCTCCGCCATGATGGACAGGATCACCGCATCGGTCAGCTTTCCGTCTCGGCTGAACGCCTTCATCTTAATGGCCTGTGCAAGCGACGGCGTGCAGTCCTCGCGTCCCATGGTGTCATAAAGCGCGCTCTGCTCCTGTTCGGTAAGGTAAGAAAGCTCCACCGCAGGGCGAAAGGCGATCCGACCGTCATCCACCATGTCCAGAATTTCCGGGATAAGGTTGGTGAGGCGGATATAGCGCTGGATTTGTGTATTGCTATCGGGCGAATTATCAGCCAGCAATTCGCGTGATCTTTTGCTATCCAACTTGTGTCCCACTGGGACACAAGTTAAATCCGTCCGCTCTCCTTGCTGCCTTCGCATGGCATCCAGCTTCATTTTGTACGCAAAAGCCTTTTCCGACGGCAATACGCGCTCGCGCTGGAGATTGCTGTCCACCATGATAATAACGGCTTCATCGTCTGTGAGGTCGCGCACGATGCAGGGGATCGTGTCCCGCCCTGCCAGTTCGCTGGCCAGCTTGCGCCGGTGTCCCGACACCATCTGATAGCTGCCGTCCTCCAGCTGCCGCACAAGCCCCGGCACCAAGACGCCGTACTGCCGCACGCTCTCCGCCATTTCCAACATGGCCTCGTCCTGCTTTACCTTGAAGGGATGCTCAGGAAAATCGCTGATTTGGGAAATCGGTATGTCCTGCACGCTGTCGCGCTTGGCTTCGTCCCGCTGCTCCTGCGTGGTAAACAGGCTATCGAGTGATGTCAGCATCTCGGATGCGTTGCTTTTCGCCAATGCGTTCCACCTCCTTTACCAGCGCAACGTAGGCTGCGGCAGCCCGTCCGCGCGGTTCATGCCGGAAGATACTCTTGTCTGCCGTGCTGATCTCCGCCAGCCGCACCGTAGCGGGAATGACGGCATCCAGTACGGGCAGGTGCTTGCCGAAGTTTTCTTTTACCCCGGCCACAATGTCTTTGCGGAAGTTCGTGTCATTCGCCATGGTCAGAAAGACGCCGCCGATCTTCAGCTTTGGGTTGATCTGCTGCCGGATGCTCTGCACCGTACCTACAAGCTCCGTCATGTCCTCGGCTGCCAGATAGTCCGCCTGCACCGGGATGAGTACATGATCCGCAGCCGACAGGGCATTGATGACCAGCATACCCAGAGACGGGCGGCAATCCAGCAGTACATAGTCGTAATTCTTCTTGATACCGTCCAGATAGCGTTTGAGCACGGTTTCACGGCTCATGACATTGACCAGCCCCACCTCCACCGCCGATAGGCTGCGGTTGGCAGGGACAAAATCAAAGCCCTCATGGTGGTGCAAAATTTCCGGGTGCTCCGGCTCGGCGCTGTGCTGCACAACGGCGTTCATCTGCTCCGCCAAGGTATGAGGCAGCTCATGGGGCTTGCGCTGACCGAGCATCTTGGTGAGATCACCCTGCGGGTCAACATCCACAAGCAAAACCCGTTTGCCGTCCATGGCAAGCCCCGCACCGATGCAGTAGACACTGGTGCTTTTGCCGACGCCACCCTTTTGGTTGGCGACGGCGATCACTTTACAATTCGCCACTTTGGGATTCCTCCTGTCTGTAAATTTAGCTGTCTGCGGCGATGGCGGACAGCTATGTAATGCCGGGTATAGAAAAAGCCGTGTGGCTTTTGACAGCTACACGGCTTTCCTTATGTATACGATATTCAGATGTAGACTCGCTTCGTCTTGGCATCCAGCATGGCAAGGATAACTTCATCTACGATGTCGGTGTACCGCCCCTGTCGGGTGAGTTTGTTTTTGAAACGAATAAGTGCGTCGAGGATCACACCGTATTCCTCGCGGCTGAGATACAAGGTACAGGTTTTTCGTTTCATGTGTCATCCCTCCTTACACGGACAGCATAACAGATTGCGTTCCGTTTATCAATTCTGCGGCGGCATTTACCCTGCGAAAAAAGATAAAGTTCATTCGGCTTGGTCAAACCGTTTCAAACCGTGCCAAAGCCATTATTTCCGAAAAGGCGGGGCGCAGTATTCATTTTCTATGCAGAGGCGATCTGCTCCGAGTGGCCACATGAGCAGCCCGAAAATTAACCCATCCGTTAACAGTTTCGGGGTCAAAAACGGCATTTAGCCCATCGTTAACATGTAAAAAACACGTCAAACCTTGTCAAATTCCATCAGATTTTCCGAAAACAGAACAAATGCTGCAGATATAGGAAAATCCCGGAAAACGAGAGTTTTCCGGGATTTTGATTGCTTTGAAGTTGTAAAATCGGCAGAAATCAGCGCTTGCTGAACTGCGGAGCGCGACGAGCTGCTTTGAGACCGTACTTCTTACGCTCCTTCATACGAGGATCGCGGGTCAGGAAACCGGCCTTCTTCAGGACGGGACGGAACTCGGGGTTCACCAGCAGCAGGGCGCGGCTGATGCCGTGACGCAGGGCGCCGGCCTGGCCGGAAACGCCGCCGCCTTCCACGGTGGCAACGATGTCCACCTTACCCAGGGTATCGGTGGCGTTCAGGGGCTGGCGGACCACCATCTTCAGGGTCTCCAGGCCGAAGTAATCGTCGATGTCGCGGCCGTTGATGGTGATGGAGCCGGTGCCGTTGGGGAACAGGTGCACCCGGGCCACGGAGGACTTTCTGCGGCCGGTGCCGTACAGATAGGGATTCTTGGACTGATACATGTTTCTTTTCCTCCTTACTTGACCAGCTCGGGCTTCTGGGCCTCGTGGATGTGCTGCTCACCGGCATAGATGTGCAGGCGCTTCAGGGAATCCTTGGTAACGGTGTTGCGGGGCATCATACCGCGGACGGCCACGCGCATGGCCAGTTCGGGCTTCTCCTGCATCAGCAGGCGATACTTGGTCTCCTTCAGACCGCCGATCCAGCCGGAGTGGGTGCGGTAATACTTCTGCTCCATCTTGTTGCCGGACAGGGTGGCCTTGCCGGCGTTGATGACGATGACGTTATCGCCGCAGTCGGCATGGGGGGTGTAGGTGGGCTTGCCCTTGCCGCGCAGCAGGTCGGCCACGATGACGGCGGTCTTGCCCAGGGGCTTGCCGGCGGCATCAACGACGTACCACTTGCGCTCAATGGTGGCCTTGTTTGCCATATAAGTGGACATGGTGTTTTTCCTCCAATTTATAGAATGTATTGCTTTACTTTTTCAGGCTCCCTTGCTATGATGAGGGAGAGAAACGCGCCGAACGCGCAAGGATATTTATAGCATATCCCGGGGAGATTGTCAACAGCATTTTAATTTATGATAAAAACATCTGGCATTTTCTCTTGCTTTCTCTGAATAGCTCTTATTTTCTCAAATGGCAATTTTATTTTCCAACCCTGGGAGGGATGTCACATGCAGAAGCTTTTGGGACAGGTGCGCCGGTGCGTGGAGGATTACCGCATGATCGACGCGGGGGACACGGTGGCCGTGGGCGTATCCGGCGGCAAGGACAGCCTGGTGACGCTGACCGCGCTGGCCCGGCTGCGGGCCTTTTATCCCATTCCCTTCACCGTTCACGCCATCACCCTGGAGACCGGCACCCCGGGTATGTGCTTCGACGCCGTGGCGGACCTGTGCCGGCAGCTGGACGTGCCGTATACCCGCATCCAGGTGCCGGTATACGACATTGTGTTCAATGAGCGGAAGGAGAAGAACCCCTGCTCCCTGTGCGCCAAGCTGCGGCGGGGCAGCCTGAACACGGCCCTTACGGACCTGGGCATCCGGAAGATCGCCCTGGGCCATCACTATGACGACGCCATCGAGACGCTGCTGATGAACCTGCTGTTCGAGGGGCGCATCGGCTGCTTCCAGCCGGTGACCTACCTGGACCGCACCGGCATTACCCAGATCCGTCCCCTGCTGTACTGCCGGGAGGAGGACATCCGCCGGGCGGCTCAGCGGCTCCGGCTGCCGGTGGTGCACAATCCCTGCCCCGCCAACGGCCACAGCCGCCGTCAGGAGGTGAAGGAGCTCATCGCCGGGCTGGAGGGCCGGTATCCGGATATCAAGCAGAAGCTGTTCGGCAGTCTCCAGCGGTATCCCCTGTACGGGTGGAATCTTCACGAGGAGGAGCGGTGATATGAAAGCAAAGCTGGGCGGCCGCACCTGGGCGGCGCTGCTGACCTTCGGTCTGGTGGGTCAGATCGCCTGGGTCATTGAGAACATGTACTTTAATGTGTTCCTGTACAACACCATCTCCGGGGACACGTCCATGATCGCGGCCATGGTGGCCTGGAGCGCCGTCACCGCCACCGTCACCACCCTGGTGATGGGGGCCCTCAGCGACCGGCTGGGGCGGCGGAAGGCCTTTATCGTGGCGGGCTATCTGCTGTGGGGCGTCAGCATCGGGGCCTTTGCCCTGATCAAAAGCAGCCCCGTGGCCGCTGCCGCCCACAGCGCGGCGGTGCTGGTGGTGGTGCTGGACTGCGTTATGACCTTCTTCGGATCCACCGCCAACGACGCAGCCTTCAACGCCTGGGTCACCGATGTCACCGTGCCGGAAAACCGGGGCCGGGTGGAGACGGTGCTGGCCATCATGCCGCTTGTGGCTATGCTGGTAGTGTTCGGCGCTCTGGACGGCCTGACCCAGGCGGGAAGCTGGCGGCTGTTCTTCCTGATCGTAGGCGGCGTCACGGGGCTGGGCGGCGTGCTGGGCTTCTTTTTCATCCGGGAGCCGGACCTGCCCCGGGGCCAGGGGACCACATTCTCCAACATTCTGTACGGCTTCCGTCCCGCCGTTGTCCGGGACAACCCGCGGCTGTATCTGTCCCTGGCGGCGCTGGGGGTATACTGCATGAGCCAGCAGGTGTATATGCCGTATCTCATTATTTATATCCAGCGGTTTTTGGGCATCACGGACTACACGTTCCTGCTGGCCGGGGTGCTGATCGTCAGCTCTGTGCTGTCGGTGCTGGCCGGGCGGCCCATTGACCGGCTGGGGAAGCTCCGCTGTCTGATCCCGGCGGGGATCGTGGGCTTTGCGGGGCTGGTGCTGATGTACTTTGCCCGGAGCCAGTGGTTCGTGCTGGCGGCGGGCATCGTGATGCTGGGCGGCGGCATGGTGATCTCTGCCTGCTGCAATGGGCTCATCCGGGACTATACCCCCGCCGGAAAGGCCGGCCTGTTCCAGGGCATTCGCATCGTATTCCAGGTGCTGCTGCCCATGGTCACGGGGCCGTATATCGGCGCGGCGGTGATCCGGGGCACCGGCATGACTTACGAGGATCTGGGCACCATAAAGCAGGTGCCCACAGCGGAAATTTTCCTGGCGGCTGCCGCCGCCCTGGTGCTGCTGGCGATCCCGGCGGCGCTGCTGAAGCGGAAGGAGGCTGCGAAATGACGGCGCTTTATACTCCCTGGGGAGAGCAGCTCGACAGGAGCTGCCCTCTGCCGGAGTATCCCCGACCCCAGCTGCGGCGGGACAGCTATCTCTGTCTCAACGGCCTGTGGGATTACACCGTGGAGGACGGGGACGAATACTCCCGCCGCCGCAGCGGAAAAATATTGGTGCCCTTTTCACCGGAGAGTCTGCTGTCCGGCTGCGATTTCCGGCTGCAAAGCGGGGAAACGCTGTGGTATGAGCGGACGTTCACCCTGCCGGAGGGCTTTCGCCGGGACCGGGTGCTGCTGCACTTCGGTGCGGTGGACCAGTGCTGCCGGGTGCTGGTGAACGACCGGCCTGTGGGCGGCCATGAGGGGGGCTATCTGCCCTTCACCCTGGACATTACCGGCGCCCTGGTCCCCGGGGAAAACCGGCTGACTGTGGCCGTCACCGACGACCCGGAGGGCGGTGTCCACGCCTTCGGCAAGCAGCGCACGGACCGGGGCGGCATCTGGTACACCGCCCAATCCGGCATCTGGCAGACGGTGTGGCTGGAGAGTACAGCGGACAACTACGTCCGTTCCCTGCGCCTGACCCCGGACTTTGACGGGAAATGCCTGCGGTACGCCGTCCGGGCGGAGGACCCGGCAGGAGCCCGGGTCACGGTGCTGTGCGGCGGGCGGGTCGTTGCCCGCAGCTGGGCCGATGAGCGGGGAGAGGGCGTGTGCCCCATTCCGGCGGAGCACTTCCGCCCCTGGAGCCCGGAGGATCCGTATCTGTACGATCTGGAGGTGACTCTGCCCTCCGGCGACCGGGTAGAGAGCTATTTCGGCATGCGGCAGTTCTCCGTTATGGAACACCGGGGCCGCCGGGTGCTGGCCCTGAACTACCGGCCCTGCTTCCAGTCGGGGCTGCTGGACCAGGGCTACTGGTCCGATGGGCTGTACACCCCTCCGGCGGATGAGGCCATGGTCTGGGACATTCAGACCGCCCGGGACATGGGCTTCAATATGCTGCGCAAGCACATCAAGATCGAGCCTCTGCGGTGGTACTATCACTGCGACCGGCTGGGGATGATCGTTTGGCAGGACATGGTATCCTGCTTCGAGGGATGGCGGACCCTGACCATGCAGGTGCTGCCCTTTCTGGGTCTGCACCTGCATGACGCGCCGTCGGCCCGGCTGGGCCGGGGGGCGGGGGGGGGCCGGGCGACGGGGCCAG
>ERZ791618.119-NODE-119-length-44886-cov-2.180411_pt1 | contig 44886 bp, 48 predicted proteins | sample MGYA00510059_ERZ791618 | MGnify/ENA primary metagenome ERZ791618 (study PRJEB30046, sample SAMN00715159) | human gut metagenome | study: EMG produced TPA metagenomics assembly of the A metagenome-wide association study of gut microbiota in type 2...
ATGTAAATCGAATGCAGAACTTTCATGCTTGCATGAAAAAGTTCTGCTGAGATGCAGCTTATCTTCTTTAAAGATAGGATTTCTCTACGAAAGGAGTATCTTTGCAAATCATAAAACTTACATCACTCGGATAGATATTTTAGACTTCATAACTTATAATTTATAAAAAATGAAAGCATTATTACCGGTATATTGCCGCCCGTTAGGATATTTTGTGATAGCATTGGCATTGTTTCTCCCTTTCCTGATGTTGATGGTAGGGAAAATGACGGATGGTAACCTTCTGTTTTATAAAGAGTGCTCCAAGTTGTTGATGATGTTGGGCGCAGTGATGATTCTGTTTGCTTTTACAAAGAATGAAAGCAAGGAAACCGAACAGATACGCAATCAGGCTACCCGTAATGCCATATTCCTGACGGTGTTATTTATCTTTGGCGGTATGCTCTATCGGGTATGGAAAGGTGATATCATGAGTGTGGATACTTCTTCTTTTTTGATCTTCCTTATATTGAATGTTCTTTGCTTGGAATTTGGTATAAAAAAAGCGACGGTTGATAGGCTATTTAAGCGAGATCGTCGATAATTAGAATATTTTATTTAAACCTCATTAAACTTTTCCATTGAAAGCTTGTCAAATGAAACAGTGTAAAAACAGACATTTTGTTTCATAAAAAACAGGCGCATGAAAAAAGTAATCATCGGAATAGTGTTATTGCTGACAACCGCACTTTCCGCTTTCTCGCAAACTAAGAACATTACCGTAGCGGGACGTGTCATCGAGGATGACACGAAAGAGCCCGCAGTACAAGCCACAGTACAGTTGCTTTCGTTACCTGACAGTGCATTTGCGGCGGGTATCGCCACTACTGCACAAGGATATTTCTCCCTGCCCAAAGTAAAGGCTGGGAAGTATGTATTGAAAGTTTCCTATATCGGCTTCCAGCCCACAGTGCTTCCTTTGCAACTGTCGGCTCAAACCCCCAATAAGAATGTAGGTACGCTGACTCTGAAGACGGATGCCGTGATGCTGGCAGAAGCAGTGGTTACTGCGGAAGCTCCACAAGTCACTGTCAGTGAAGATACATTAATGTATAATTCATCAGCTTATCGTACCCCCGAAGGTGCCATGCTGGAAGAATTGGTGAAGAAACTTCCCGGTGCCGAGATTGATGACGACGGTAACGTGAAAATCAATGGTAAAGACCTGAAGAAGATCATGGTAGACGGAAAGGAATTCTTCGGCGGAGACGTGAAGACGGGTTTGAAGAACTTGCCGGTGGACATGATTGACCGATTGAAAACTTATGATAAGAAATCGGACCTGGCACGTATCACAGGTATTGATGACGGTGAAGAAGAAACCGTGCTCGACCTGACCGTTAAGAAAGGTATGAATCAGGGTTGGTTCGGTAATGCCGATGCTGCCGTAGGTACTGAAGATCGCTATGCGGGACGTTTGATGTTGAACCCTTTGTAGATAAGACACAAGTTTCTCTCATTGCCTCTGCCAACAATGTGAATAATCAGGGCTTTTCCGGTGGTGGCGGTGGGCCGCGTTGGCGTCGTAACAATGGTTTGAATGCTCCCAAGGAACTGGGACTTAACTTTGCTACCGAAACTGCCAAATTGGAGTTAGGCGGTAGTGCCCGTTACAACTACAATGATGCTGACATTGCCAATGTCAACTCATCCGAGCGTTTCTTACAGAATGGCAATTCATATTCCAATTCAAACTCTCTCAACAGGAACAAGAATTCGACATTTAATGCTGATTTCCGTTTGGAGTGGAAGCCGGATTCAATGACGAATATCATCTTCCGTCCGAACTTCTCTTATGGAAAGACGGATAATTCTTCCAGTTCCTTGTCGGGAACCTTCAATGCAGATCCTTACAGTCTGGTTACTAACCCGAATGACTATCTTGATTTTGATGTGATAAATAACGAGGACCCGTTGAAGGATATTCGTGTGAATGCTACAAACACGGGTTCGCTTTCCGATAGCAAGACCGTTTCAACGGATGCTACTTTGCAGATCAACCGCAAACTGAATGATAAGGGACGTAATGTTACATTTCGCGGACGTTTCGGCTATGGAGATAATGACAATAACCAGTATACGGAGTCGATGACACGTTATTACCAGATTCCTACGAACCCGGACTCTACGTTGATCCGTAACCAGTATATCACTACGCCGACGAATGATTATAGTTATAGTGCACAGATCACGTATAGCGAACCGATTGCGCGGGCCACTTTCCTGCAATTCAGTTATCAGTTCCAGTATAAGTACAGTGAGAGTGACAAGACGACTTTCGACTTATACAAGATCAATCCGGAGTGGGGAATTGGCGACCCGTTGCCAGTGGGCTATCAGAATCATGCGGTAGATAGTTTAGGTAAGTATGCCGAGTACAGATACTATAACCATGATGCTTCTGTATCTTTGCGTTTCATCCGTGAGAAGTACCAGTTGAGTGCCGGTGTTTCTTTCCAACCGCAGAACTCCAAACTGTCTTATAAGAAAGGCGACTATATGATTGATACGACACGTTCGGTATTCAACTTTGCTCCGAATATCGATTTCCGTTACCGTTTCTCGAAAGTAAGCCAGTTGCGCTTCAACTATCGCGGACGTACCGGACAGCCCAGCATGGAGAACTTGTTGCCGATTGTGGACAACTCTAATCCGCTGAATATCCGTGTCGGTAATCCGGGTTTGAAACCTTCGTTCACGCACTCTATGCGTTTGTTCTACAATACGTATAATGCAGAACTCCAACGGGGTATCATGACTCATGCCAGCTTCTCGGCTACGCAGAACAGCATCAGTAACAGTACCGAATACGATGATCAGACCGGTGCGCGTACTACTACACCGAAGAATATCAATGGTAACTGGAGTGCTTTCGGTATGTTTGGTTTCAATACGGCATTGAAGAATAAGAAGTACACTATCAACTCATTCACTAATGTCAATTACCAGAATAATGTGGCGTTCTTATATAATCAGGATACCAAAGTGGATGATAAGAATAAGACAACAGGGTTGACGTTGAGTGAGCGTTTGAATGGTGCTTACCGTAACGATTGGTTTGAATTCGGCTTGAATGGTTCTATTTCTTATACTGCTGAGCGTAGCAAACTGCGTCCGGAGAATAATCAGGAACCTTACACATTCTCTTATGGTGCCAATACTCAGTTGATGGCTCCCTGGAACATGACTTTCACTACCAATATTGCTAATCAGAGCCGTCGTGGCTATACGGATGCAAGTATGAACCGTAATGAATTGATCTGGAATGCACAGCTTTCGCAAACTTTCCTGAAAGGTGCGGCTACTGTCAGCCTTGAACTCTATGACATTTTGAAACAGCAAAGTAACATTAGCCGTTCATTGACAGCAGATGGCCGTTCGGTTTCCGAATATAACGGTATCAACAGTTATTGCATGGTACACTTCATCTATCGCCTGAATATCTTCGGTAGCAAGGCTGCCCGTGAGAAGATGCAGGGTAGAGGTGGATTCGGTGGTCATGGAGGTCCCGGCGGACCTGGTGGTCGTCCCGGCGGTTTTGGTGGCGGACGTCATTTCTAAAGTTTCCTAACCAGTTTTTGTTATAAGTTTCCCCTTCCATTTGCTACTCTGTTGAAGAAATGGAAGGGGACTTTTTTTGATTTTCCTTTTAAATAAACAGGAATTCTTTTATTTTCTCTATATTTGCTTTTGTGATTGACTGGAACTATATACTCAACCAAGTAGCTACCGTCGCCTTTGATATTATTTACTTTGGCGCTATCATCGGAACAATTGTTGTCATTATCCTCGACAATCGTAATCCGGTGAAGACGCTTGCATGGATACTGGTATTGATGTTCCTGCCTGTTGTGGGGTTAGTCTTCTATTTCTTTTTTGGGCGAAGCCGCAGGCGGGAGCGCATCATAGGGCAGAAGATTTATAATCGCCTGCTGAATAAACCGATGGTGGAATATCTGGCGCAGGATGCCACTACTTTGCCAATGGCTTACAGTCGGCTTATTTCCTTGTTCCGCAACACGACCCAGGCATTCCCTTTCGACGGTAACCGTATCGAAATCTATACCAATGGCGGCTCCATGCTGCAATCCTTGTTGAGGGAACTGCAGAATGCCCGGCAACATATTCATATTGAATTTTATATCTTTGAAGACGATGCTATCGGGCGTATGGTACGCGATGTATTGGTAGAGAAAGCGCGGGCAGGCGTTGAAGTGCGTCTTATCTATGACGATGTAGGGTGTTGGCATGTGCCCAATCGGTTCTATGATGAGATGCTCTCGGCAGGCATTGAAGTGCGTAGTTTCCTGAAAGTACGTTTCCCGTTGTTCACCAGTAAGGTGAACTACCGTAATCACCGTAAGATTGTGGTGATTGACGGGCGTGTGGGATTTGTAGGTGGAATGAATCTGGCAGAACGCTATATGCGTGGTTTCTCATGGGGCGTCTGGCGCGATACCCATCTTTTACTGGAAGGTAAAGCGGTGCATGGCCTGCAGACTGCTTTCCTGCTCGACTGGTATTTTGTTGACCGTACTTTGATCAGTGCTTCCCGTTACTTTCCGAAGATGGAAGCGGCCGGTACTTCTTTGGTGCAGATTGTAACGAGCGACCCCATCGGCCCCTGGAAAGAGATTATGCAAGGGTTGAGTATGGCAATTTCCGGTGCAAAGAAATACTTCTATATACAGACTCCTTATTTTCTGCCTACGGAACAGATTCTGGCCGCTATGCAAACTGCAGCATTGGCAGGAGTGGATGTGCGTCTGATGTTGCCTCTGCGTGCGGATAACCGTCTGACGCATTTAGGTTCCTGTTCGTATCTGGCGGATGTATTGCAGGCGGGTGTAAAAGTCTATTTCTATAAGAAAGGCTTCTTGCATTCCAAGCTGATGGTATCGGATGATGAGCTTTCCACTGTTGGCTCTACTAATGTGGACTTCCGTAGCTTTGAGCATAATTTCGAGGTGAATGCCTTTATTTATGATACGGAAACGGCATTGCAAATGCGGGAGATTTTCCTTCAGGATCAGCGCGACTGCGTACAAGTCTTCCTTAAAAACTGGGTGAAGCGTCCCTGGTGGCGGAAAGCTGCCGAGAGCGTGGTGCGCTTGATGGCACCACTGCTATAAGTTGAGAGTTGAGAATTGAGAGTTATCATGCAATTTCAGCGCAGCCCACTCTCAACTTTCAACTCTTCACTCTCAACTTCTCAAAGAATGAGAAGTTTACACTTCCATATACCCGCCGTTCTACAAAGTTCGGATGATTCTCAAAGTTGTCTTTCTTGCCGTGTTCCAGTACAAACAGGCCTCCTTCTTTCAGCAGGTTATTTTCAAAGATAAGATTAGGAAGGGTTTCCAGCCCTTGTAATTCATACGGAGGATCGGCAAAAATAAAATCGAACTGTTCGCGTCTCCCTTTGATGAACTTGAATACATCGCCACGGATGGGGATACAAGTATCATCCTTCACTTCCTGCATGATTTTGCAAATGAAAGCGTGGTGATCCCGGTCTTTTTCAACGCTGATTACACGATCGCAACCGCGTGATACCAGTTCTATACTGATGCTGCCTGTGCCTGCAAAGAGGTCGAGGGCAGATACACCATCTTCAAAATCCAGATAGTTGGCAAGTACATTAAACAGATTCTCTTTGGCAAAGTCTGTTGTGGGACGCGCCTTGAAGGTACGAGGTACGTCAAATCTTCTTCTTTTATATATTCCGCTGATTACTCGCATAGGGTTATGGCTTGTAGGTCGAGGTTAGTGGCAGGGTTCATGACGAATACCTGCCGGATGAATTTTCGTAGTTCACTGAGCAAAGTTTCTTTGTCGGACAACTCACCGGTAAGATGTAGTTCGTCGCGTTCTTGTTCGAAACCAAGCTGTTTCCATATATATAATAGGTAATAGATACGGTCTGCTGTCTGTTTGCACTCAAAAGAGTTGGCAAGGAGCAGGTGATTGCGGTCGTAGCAATATAGTTCGGCAGCATCTTTCCGCAGGTGCACATACATTTTCCGACTGTTTCCCAAGCGGCTTTTACTGGAGAAGTGTTCAATGAATGAACTTGCTTGTGAATAGAACCTCACATCAGGATATTGTTCGCAAAGAAACGAACGGGCACTTTTGTCCATGCTGAACAGTACTACGGTATTATTTTTCCGCAGAATGTTGTATTGTATAACTTCATTCTCCCGTTTAGGATGGTTATGGTAAAAGAGCATTTCCGTTTGTTCGTCCTCGAAAAACTCCAACGGTACAAGGGTAAAGCGTTTACCTGCCATGAGTATATTTACCCGGCGGTAAGGATGTTTTAACCATTCTACTTCGCGGAAAGTCTGTTTCAGGTTGGCTGTGAGGGAGAGTGATTCTTCGACTTTACGGTCAAGGAAAAAGAGTTCACCTTCATTGAGAGGGTTGAATACAGAAAAAGAAAATCCATCCGCACTGAGGCGGATGGATAACGTATATTGTTCCGATTTACTAAAGTCAATCGTTTCTATCATACAGAGTTGAGGATAGGAATTATTCCCAGTTACCTGCGTTATTGTTAGCAGTTTCCAAGCTACCGATCATCAGACCACAATATTTACCCAACTTGGTTTGTACGTCTTTCATGTTAGCAATTTCTTGCTTGTCCAGACCGTTCAGGTAAGTTTCGTACGGAGTCTTAACTTCGAGCAGACAGAAAGGAGCACCGGATTTAGCAGTATCATTTCTGATAGCCATTTCGAACTGTGCACCACCACCGTAAGGAACATATCTCATAGAGTCAGCATTGAAACCTTTAGGGAATACTGTATCCAGTACGGCAACCCACAAAGTATCACGTTTGAAGTTTTCAAGACCTGCCTTCTTTACTTCATCGTATTTTCCTGTTTTCTTTGCTTTGTTAATAATAGCAATAGCTTTCTTTTCTGTCATACCGTCTTCCAACTGCTTATCATTCAATTCACCTTCTTTGTAGATGAAAGGCAACTTCTGGTTTTTAACGAAGGCAATCAAAGTGTCGAAACTTGCTGTGTACTGTTGGTGATTCAAGTTACGGTACTCCTGCTGTGCTTTACGGATGTCCATTAAACGGGCAATAACTGCCTTCTCTCTGTGCTTTCTTGCCTTTTCGAAATTAATAGGACCCATAATGCTGGTATAGCAGATGTAGATCAGTACCACTGCACACAAGCCTAAAATGACATTAAATACTGTTTTCATGATAAATATGTTTTTTAGTTGTTATATTCGTACCGCAAAAATAAAATAAATAATTCTAATGGCGATAGTTCCTGTAACTTTTTTCTATTACAAAAATGATAAATAACTATTTAGAAACGCAAATTAAGGAAAATTTTCCTTATGAACCAACTTTTGAGCAAGAAATAGTACTAAAATCATTGGCTACCTTCTTGCTATCTCCCCGTAACGATGCGGTTTTTGTACTGCGCGGATACGCTGGTACGGGAAAAACGTCACTGGTTGGTGCATTGGTACGGACATTGGATAAGTTGCAACAGAAGTCAATTTTGTTGGCTCCTACAGGGCGGGCGGCGAAAGTCTTTTCTGCTTATGCGGGGCATCCGGCGTTTACTATTCACAAAAAGATTTACCGTCAGCAATCTTTCTCCAACGAGGTGAGTAACTTCTCGGTGAATGATAATTTGACTACACATACCTTATATATAGTGGATGAGGCTTCGATGATTTCGAACGAGGGCTTATCCGGTGCTGTGTTTGGTACAGGGCGTTTGCTGGACGATCTGATACAGTTTGTTTACTCCGGTACAGGATGCCGCCTGGTGTTGATGGGCGATACAGCACAGCTTCCTCCGGTGGGTGAGGAACAGAGTCCTGCCTTATTTGCTGAAGCTCTGAAAGGATATGGACTGGAAGTGATAGAGGTAGATTTGACGCAGGTAGTGCGTCAGGTGCAGGACTCCGGTATTTTGTGGAATGCTACCCGGTTGCGCCAACTTATAGCCGAAGATGCCTGTGAAAGTTTGCCAAAGATAAAGGTGTCGGGGTTTGCTGATATAAAAGTAGTTCCGGGTGACGAACTGATAGATACGCTGAGTACTTGTTACGACCGTGACGGGATGGATGAAACCATTGTCGTATGCCGTTCCAATAAGCGGGCGAATATCTACAATAATGGTATACGCGCGCAAATCCTTTGGCGGGAGGATGAATTGAATACAGTGACTTGCTGATGGTAGCAAAGAATAATTACTACTGGACGGAAAAAAGTAAAGAAATGGATTTCATTGCCAATGGTGAAACTGCTGTTCTTCGCCGCCTACGCCGTACACGTGAGTTATATGGTTTCCGTTTTGCGGAGGTTTTGCTCGCTTTTCCTGATTACGGGGACTTTGAACTGGAAGTTAATCTGCTGCTGGATACCTTGCATACTGATGCACCAGCTTTGCCAAAGGCAGACAATGACCGGCTTTTCTATGCCGTGCTCGAAGATTATGCTGATATTTCCATGAAGCGCGAAAGGATGAAAAAGATGAAGGCGGACCCGCATTATAATGCCTTGCAAGTGAAGTATGCCTATGCCGTTACTTGCCACAAAGCGCAGGGCGGGCAATGGAAGAATGTATTTCTCGATCAGGGATATATGACGGATGAGTATCTGACACCGGATTATTTCCGCTGGTTATATACAGCTTTTACCCGTGCTACAGGTACTTTGTATCTGGTGAATTATCCGAAAGAGCAAATACTATAAATCGTTGGAACTAAAAAAAATATCTGTTCTCATGCAGTAATTAACTATTTGCTGCATTTTCATTATACGAGTCCGATATAAAAGCTAAAACAATGAGACACATCTATTCTATTTTAATGTTGATTTCACTCTTGTTTGTAGGTACTGCATGCGAGGATGATTATCGTGATATAGTGTTTTTTACGGGTGATGCGCCTATTTATCAAGTTGGCACCTGTGGGAATATGTTTAGTTCCGCGAATCTCTATCTGAATAAACCGGAAGGTATTATTGTCGGTGTGGATGGTGGAGACGGTAACTATTCCATAGTGAACGGTGACGATGCCATAGTAACTGCTGCTTTTGTAAAAAGTGAAAGTGGGTACCAACGTATACAGATTATTCCTAAAGCCGAAGGTGAGACGGGAATTACGGTAAGAGATGGTAGTGGTTCTTCAGCTTTACTGAGAGTGAAGGTAGATGAATGCCTGAAATTGGTTTGGTATAAAGTGAAGGATGGTATCGTGGTTACCGGAGAAGCTACAGAGGAACAAAAGAAGAATATTGCGGATGCATTCACTGACTTCTTTACCGTAAAGGTGGGAGGACGTTATGAGATGATACCGGATAATGAATCTGAAATGTTGGAAAAAGGAACCTTGCGTGTTCGTCCGGATGATTCTGCTATTGCTCCTTTCATAGGACGATATGAAAGGATTCCGGTTGTTGAAGATGAAAAGGAACGCTTAGGTCTGCTATTTGAGTATAATGGCGAAAAGCATCTTTATACTTTCAATGGTCCTGATCTGACCAGAACGTCTGTAATGGAATATATGGACTTTTGGGAAAATGTTACCGAGATCTGTCCGGTAGAAGTCCCGGCGGGATGTAAAGTTTATCATGTGGAACGCTTGAAGCCATATGAGGGAGTGGTGAATAATTGAAAAAGATATACTAATCTAACCTTTTTTGTCAAGAGAGAATTTATGTTTGTTTAACGGGACGGGAGGGCTTCGGCTTTCCCGTTTCTATTTTCTACAAACGGATGGTATGTTACCCTTAAACGGATGATGTGTTTTACCCAAACAGATGGTTTGTTTGGGGTGATTACATCGTTTGTTTTAGTCCATTACATGGTATGTTATCCTGTAAAACATACTATCTTAACTCATTTCACTTCTATAGATACAAAAAAAGAGGAGAAACATTCGCTTCTCCTCTCTACTATATATCTTCCCGAAACTAAATCAGGATTAGATTGACAAAGATACGACATCAGGATGTCAAAGTCAAGTCTTTTGCCGGTTATTTACTTACACAGGCGAATAATAATCCGCCTGCCTTCACAAGTCAATTATTAAATTCCGGCCAGTTCCAGTACCTTTTCTATTGCTGCATTCAGTCCGTCAATGTTCTTTCCACCTGCTGTTGCAAAGTGAGGTTGGCCGCCGCCACCGCCTTGAATCAGTTTGGCAGCTTCTTTCACCAGGTTTCCGGCTTTCAATCCGCCGGCTACGAGGTTGTCGCTCAACATTACCGTCAGCATCGGTTTTCCTTCATTGATCGTTCCGGCAACGAAACACAGGTTTTCTGTAATCTCGCCACGCAGTTGGAATGCAATATTCTTAATGCTTTCTGCAGGTATCGGAGCACAAATCTTAATTACCTTTATGCCGTGGATTTCCTGCATGTTTTTCAGCAATCTTTCCTTTATCTGTGCCTCTTTCTCCCTCATGAAGTCTTCCATCTGCTTCTTCAATCCGGCATTCTCTTCAATGTATTTGCGGATGGTTCCGGCCAAGTCGGGTGCATTGTTGAAGAGCGCTTTCAGATCTTTCAGAGTATCTTCGATGGTGTCCATCAATTCCTCTACGCGTGCACCGGTGTAAGCTTCGATACGGCGTACGCCGGCAGCAACGGAACTTTCAGATACAATCTTTATCATACCAATGTTTCCGGTAGCGGCAACGTGTATACCTCCACAGAACTCAACGGATGAACCGAACTGAATAACGCGCACATGGTCGCCGTACTTTTCACCGAACAAGGCGATAGCGCCCAGTTCTTTGGCATCTTCAATAGGAATATTGCGGTATTCCTTCAAAGGTATGTTGGCACGGATTTTTGCATTCACCAGATGTTCTACCTGGCGGATTTCTTCGTCCGTCACTTTCTGGAAGTGAGAGAAGTCGAAACGTAGTGAGTCGGGGGTTACCAAAGAACCCTTTTGCTCTACATGCTCGCCCAGTACTTCGCGGAGTGCAGAGTCCAGCAAGTGGGTAGCCGAGTGATTGGCTGCACAGGCAGCACGTTTGTCGGTATCTACGCAAGCCATCATCGGAGCTTCCGGATGTACGGGCAATTTCTTGGTGATATGTATCGGAAGGTTATTTTCCTTCTTTGTGTCAACTACTTCAATCGTTTCGAATTCGCTGACCAATACACCTGTATCACCTACCTGACCACCGCTTTCGGCATAGAACGGGGTATAGTCCAGTACAATTTGATACAATGTCTGGTTTTTCTGTTTTACTTGGCGGTAACGGAGGATACTTGTTTCATATTCCGTATAGTCGTAACCTACAAATTCAGTAGTTCCTTCTTTTAGTGTGATCCAGTCGCCGGTTTCTATGGCAGCGGCATTGCGGGCACGTTGTTTCTGCTGTTGCATCTCGGCATCGAACTCCTTGATGTCGGCAGTCATACCGTTTTCACGGAGAATCAGTTCCGTCAGGTCGAGTGGGAAACCGAAAGTATCATATAAGGTAAAGGCATCCTTACCACTGATTTCTGTCTTTCCGGCAGCTTTGGCGTCAGCCATCGTTTTATCCAGCAAGCGGATACCGGTTTCCAGTGTGCGGAGGAAGGAGTCTTCTTCTTCTTTAATAACCTTGCTGATCAGTTCTTTCTGTGCTTCCAGTTCCGGATAAGCTTCACCCATGTTTTCAATCAGAACCGGGAGCAATTTATACATGAATGCCTGTCTCTGTCCCAGGAATGTATAACCGTAACGAACTGCACGACGCAGGATACGGCGGATTACATAACCTGCCTTTGCATTCGAAGGCAACTGACCGTCTGTAATAGAGAAAGCGATTGTACGGATGTGGTCGGCAATCACACGCATGGCGATGTCCTGTTGGTTGTCTTTGCCATAGGTGGTGTCTGCCATGTGGGCAATGGCTTTCAATATCGGCTGGAATACGTCCGTATCATAGTTTGAAGTCTTGCCCTGTAACGTGCGTACCAAACGTTCAAAACCCATACCTGTATCGATCACTTTGGCGGGAAGTCCTTCAAGGCTACCGTCGGCCTTGCGGTTGAATTGCATGAATACGAGGTTCCAGATTTCAATAACCTGCGGATGATCCTTATTTACCAATTCGCTACCCGGAACTTTGGCTTTCTCTTCTTCCGAACGCGAATCTATATGTATCTCGGAACACGGACCACACGGACCTGTATCACCCATTTCCCAGAGTTATCATGCTTGTTACCGTTGAGGATGTGATCTTTCGGAAGGTGCTGTTCCCAAAAGGAAGCAGCTTCATTGTCACGTTCCAATCCTTCTTCAGGGCTGCCTTCGAATACGGTGGCATAAAGGTTCTTCGGATCTATCTTCAGAACATCTACCAGATATTCCCATGCCCAGTCGATAGCCTCTTTCTTAAAGTAGTCACCGAACGACCAGTTACCCAACATCTCGAACATGGTGTGGTGGTACGTGTCGTGTCCTACTTCTTCCAGGTCATTATGTTTTCCGCTAACGCGCAGACATTTCTGCGAGTCCGCGACTCTTTTATATTTCGCAGGGTGGTTGCCCAAAATAATATCTTTAAACTGATTCATCCCCGCATTAGTAAACATCAGTGTCGGGTCATCTTTAATTACCATCGGAGCCGAGGGCACTATCTGGTGGCCTTTGCTCTCGAAGAAACTCTTGAATGAGTTCCGGATTTCATTTGCAGTCAACATACTCTTCTATTTATCTTAATCTGTTACTATCTTCTATTCGATATTATCTACTAACTACTTGCTACTTAGTATTAATATTCTTGAAAAAACAGCGCAAAGATAGCTTGTTTTTATTACTTTTGCCGTATTAATGAGCGAAATATTTCCAAAAGATGCGCAAAGTTTACTACATTTATAATCCACAGACGCAGACTTATGACCGTATTTACCCTACTGTCCGGCAACGGGTGGTGAGTCTTTTGCGCCGTTTGTTTATCGGCATGGGCTTAGGGGCAGGTAGTTTTATAATTCTGCTGATTATTTTCGGCTCACCTTCGGAGAAAGAGTTGAGGAAGGAAAATAGCCAACTTTTAGCGCAGTATAATGTGCTTTCCCGTCGTCTGGATGAGGCAATGGGGTGTTGCAGGATGTGCAGCAGCGTGATGATAACTTGTATCGGGTTATATTTGCAGCTGACCCCATACCTTCGGCTATCCGCCAGGCAGGGTATGGTGGTACTAACCGTTATGAACACCTGATGGATATGGCAAACTCCGATCTGGTAGTGAATACAACTCAGAAGATGGATATGCTCAGCAAGCAACTCTATATCCAGTCGCGTTCTTTCGATGATGTGGTGGATATGTGTAAGAGCCATGACGAAATGTTGCGTTGTATCCCCGCCATCCAGCCTGTTTCCAATAAAGACCTTCGCAAAACAGCTTCCGGTTACGGAACGCGTATCGATCCTATCTACGGAACTACCAAATTCCATGCAGGTATGGACTTCTCGGCACCTTTGGGTACGGATGTTTATGCCACAGGAGATGGTACGGTGATACAGATGGGGTGGCAAACCGGATATGGTAACCGGATTGTGGTAGATCATGGATTTGGCTATCAGACCGTGTACGCGCATTTGCGTGATTTCCGTACTAAGGTCGGAAAGAAGGTGGTACGCGGTGAAGTTATTGGCGGGGTAGCAGTACGGGAAAGAGTACAGGGCCTCACTTGCATTATGAAGTTCATGTAAAAGGTCAGGTAGTCAACCCTGTCAACTATTACTTTATGGACTTGAGTGCTGAGGATTACGACCGAATGATACAGATTGCTGCCAACCACGGTAAAGTTCTCGATTAACAGCTATGGATAAAGATCTGAAATTATATTATTCCATCAGTGAGGTAGCGCAGATGTTCGATGTGAACGAGTCTTTGCTTCGTTTCTGGGAGAAAGAGTTTCCACAACTTTCCCCGAAGAAGGGAAGTCGTGGAGTGCGGCAGTATCGCAAAGAGGATATTGAAACTGTGAAGCTGATCTATCATCTGGTGAAGGAACGGGGAATGACATTACCCGGTGCCCGCCAGAGAATGAAAGACAATAAAGAAACCACTCTCCGTAACTTTGAAATTGTAGATCGCCTGAAAGCGATTCGTGAGGAGTTGATCAGTATGAAGAAAGCCCTTGACGGATTTACTTATGAACAGGTGGATGAACTGAAAAAAGATATTCAGCAGGGATAAGAAACTATTATAAGTGAAAAGCGGACTGCATTCTACATGGCGTAGAATTCAATCCGCTTTTTAGTATAGAAACTGCTTTACTTAGAATTCGAAACCAAATTTGATTCCGATACCATTTATAGACTCATTATCATAGTAATAATGGCTGCCATAATAGTATTCGTAATCATATTCTTGATATGCGTATTCCAGTTTAAGATTCAGTGCCATCTTTTTAGCAAGAGCGAAGCGTACACCTACACCAAATGTAACAAAAGCCCCTTCTACATCACCAGCGGCGTAACCACTTTTAATATCAGCAAACGGCGTAATCTTGTTTTTGGTGAAATTGGCTCTGAAGCTGGCAAATATGGGAACAGAATATAAATCAGCATCTGTATAACAATTCAATCCCAAACCACCTCCGACAAACAGATAATTATTAAACTGATAACCGTGTGTGGTTGATAAAGTAAATCTGTTAGCATCATAATCGCTTAGGTCGAAGATATAACCGGTTTCAACAAAACCCTTATAACCTCTCAAGGTACTGCTCTTTTTCCCGAAATCCTGGTGCCTATTCTTAGATGCACCTACTTCTTTCGTAATTTTCTCAACTTCATTCATAGGATAGGCAAAGATACTTCCATCAGCAGTTTGTATTTTCAGCGAACTGTTGGGTATTTGCTCAATGATAATACCGCGGATGATACTTCCGTTTTTCAGATAAACAACTTCAGTGTAATTTTGTGCTGCACAGTGAAGGCTGATACCTACTAATAAGGTAAATAATAATAGTAATTTTTTCATCGTCTTTTGTTTTTAGTATATTCTTGTTTTATAGATTGTTTATAACTTTATAAATAGAACCAGCCAATAATTGCGTAATCCAAAACCTCTTGCTTTACCACCTGTAGCCCAATCTTGTATTATTTCTTTCGTATCTGTATTGAAGAATACTACCTGATAAGAGCCGTATGCCTCTGCTTTGTTCAATAATTTAGCAATGATAACCAGTCCGATACCTGGTTTGTTTTGCGTGGGAAGTGCTTTCACTCTTTGTTTAATCTGCTCTTCACTCAACGTATAGCTTGTATCAGTCGTCATCAATTCTTGTGGATTGATTGCTCCATTTACCTGATTGACTGCGTCAAGTGAGATTTCACTGACTCTTACTTTTAACTTCTTGCTAACATCATATTTTTTGGCTTCGGTGATAAATAATTGATTAATTTCATTAAATGCCACTTTAAATTGTGCCGGGGATTCTGCTGCACCAAATACTTTGGCCGCCGAATAGTCCACTCCATAGAAATTGATACTTTCAGCTTCTTTAAGGAAGTTCTTGTTTTGTCCGAAGCAAATCATGCTTGTTGCAAGGAACAGAAAGGTGAATAGCTTTTTCATACAATTAATAATTTAGAATCATACTCAGTTTATAAATTTGTCAAAATTAGATAATAGTTATCGTAAATCAAAGAATTTAATGCTTTTTCTACTCATCGGAGGCATTTGTATCTGGGCAATATACTCTGCCGGTTCAAACCGGATAGTAGGTGCTACCCGTATTTTAGAACGGAATAAATCTTTAATTTCTTTGGCAAAGCTTTCGCTGTTCTCGTCACTGCCAATCCGGATCAGGATCTCGTCTGTACCTAACTTATTGGTGTACACCTCAACAACATAGTTTTTTACCCGCGGAATATCATCCAATATGTCGAATAATGCAGGTGGGTACAAGGTTGTTCCTTTATATTTTATCATTTGGCCTTTTCGTCCCAGCACAGAACTTAACCGGATGGTATTTCTGCCACATGCACAAGGTTCCGTATATTGGTAACAGATGTCTCCGGTTTTAAAACGAAGTAAAGGCATACCTTCCACCCCTAAAGTGGTAATGGTTACTTCTCCCGGTTCCCCTTCTTTCACCGGAAGGTTTTTGTCATCCAGAAACTCTACAATGATAAGCTCGGGTTGCAGGTGTCCGCCATGGAATTCAGAACATTCGGTGAAGGACGATTGCATTTCCGTAGAGGCATAAGTGGAATAGAGTTGGAGTGACGGCCACTTTTCGCTGATACGCTGCCCAAGGGTGTTTAATGTAAAGTCGGGGTTACGCAGTGCTTCGCCGATACATACACACTTCTTCATAGAACAGGTGTTATGATTAATCTGATTTTTCTCGGCAAACTCTATCAATTTAATAAGGAATGAAGGAACGACCATGCCGCAGGTAGGGTGAATACGATGAATGGTATCCCATTGCAGTTCCGGTATACCGTTGCCTACACGGGCTACTCCCATACCGAGTTCTCTGGCTCCCAGATAGTAGGCCAGCCCTGCCATGAAGCGGCGGTCTATGGTGGTCATTAGTTGCAGTATATCGTGTCGGCTGCATCCAGCGGTATTGAAGGACAGATACTCGTTGTATGCCAGACGGTCCAGGTCTTTGGAGGTCAGTACAAAAGTAACCGGATCTCCTAAAGTGCCGGAAGTGGTGACATAGTCGATAATATCATCCGGGTCTACACAGATGAATTCACTATTATGTAGTTGCAGGTCTGTTTTGGTGGTAACGGGAATTTGTTGGAGATCTTCTATCTTCTTGATTCGGGTGATGTCTATGGAATGTTCTTTGAACATTTGCTGATAGAAGCGGGAATGTGCCTGCAAGTAAGCCAAGGTTTCAGTGAGTCTGGCTTCCTGATACAATTTAATCTCTTCAGGAGAACGAAACTGTATGTCTGGATTCTTTTCCATATTATTGGTTTTTATTGATTTTTTGTTGGATTCGTACTTTTTCTGCTTGTTTGGGTATGGGCATTGTTAGTGCTTTCTGCCAATAGGTTATAGCTGTATCAGTTTGTTGTATTGCAGCATAATAATCTCCCAATACTTCGTAAACGTAATAGAATGAAGGATTGGATGCCTCATAAAGATTCAGGACCTTTGTTTCTATTGTTTCTTTCCGTTGGATCTTTTCCCGGATGAGCTTCGTTAGCTGTTTATAAGCCATGAACTGTTTGTAGTTTGCTTGCCTGATAAAGTTGTCTTCGGGAATAGTCAGATTCAAAGTGGCGATTTCGTGATGGAAATCTACAGCATCGCTGAATATTTTGTTTAGATCGTATGCCATATACTTGCCGCATTGCCAGGGAGAAGTGGATACATACATGATCTGTTTCTCCGGTAGGAAAATAACAGAGTGATGGGCTATGAGTTGATTGATAGCCATTTCATTACCCATACCCAAATCAATATTGTCCAATCCTTTTTGGTTGCGGAGTATGGAAGCAGCTTTCATTGGATCGATAGGCTTATTCTCTTTCAACAGTTCTTCCAGGCGGGCAAAACGATAGGGACTATCGGAAGTCGCAATGTTTTCCCGGTTGCGTTCATCGTTGCGGAAAGTATCTGATTGATAATGGTTAGTGCAAATAATCTGATTACCGCTACTTGTAAAAAGTGCCGTCTTCTCCGGTGACTTTTCAATGATAGCGGCTCTGCCATCCTGTGCAGAACCGATCAGTATGGATTCGGAAACAAATGTTTTCCGCTTCAAGGCGATGGCATAGGCTTCATCAATTGTTGAGGCATATTGCAGTATCTCTCTGGTCAGGATAGAGATGGGAGTGGCGGAAGCAGTCGGCATATCCGATTTTGCAGCATTGATAGTCACCGTGAGTCCGGTTTCATTCATGCCCGAAAGTACACCGATCATACCCGGCCAACCCACGGATGCAAATTTATAGCCTTGCTCGGGCTGATAAAAAGATACCAGTTTGTTGTGTGCAAACTTATCCCCCATGTAAAAATCAAAATTGCGTCCGATGATGAGGGAGGAGTCGGCACTGTTTTCTCCCCAGGTGGCAAAGGAACTGCAACCTACCAACATGTAATCTTGCATGGCATGTCCCAGATCGTGAGCCGAATGATAATTGAGCTGGCGCTCGTAGGGAGTACCGATAAAGTCGTACTCATGAGTACAGGAGAGTGAAATGCCATAAATTTCATCTCTGAACTCTTCCGGAACATTCTTTCCTAAGTTACGGTTGAAAAGTACGATGAAGAAGCGGAGAAACTTAAGATAATTGTCCGAAGGTACGATTTCGCGTATCTGGTCAACAAAGACTTTCTCCTGATAATATAGTAAATCAGAAGAAAGTTTGCCTATGGCCTCACCGCGCTGGAATGCGTCGCCACTCACCTTCAACTCCCACAGGCCACTGTTGCTTTGCCGCAGATAATTGCCTGCATATTCCCGAAGACTATCTGTCTGTACCAATTCTCCGTTGGCTTTTGGGGTGTAGTCGGGAGTCAGCATATCCGCAGAGAAATAGAGTATGCTAACAAAGAGGATAATGGCAAGGAGAAGTACCCCTATGCCACACGCTGTGTATTTAATTGTTTTCTTTAATATCTTATGCATGACCTATTCGTTTAGCTAAATATTCATGTCCGAGCAATTCGCCACAAGTGATGATGGAGGTTAATGTTACTCCTAAAGCACCGTGGACATTCAGGTTCTGTCCTGTGAGAAATAAGTTTCCCAATTTGGTCCGGGTGGAAACAAAACCGATCTGCGGACATTTGTAATCTTTGATAATTCCATAGGCGGAACCGTCGCAAGTACCCGTAAAGTCTCTGTAGCTAAGTGGAGTAGTGGTATACATTGTCTCGATGTGATCGGTAAAATCGATCCCGTGGCTTTTGATGAACTCCAACAATTGCTTGGCTTTTTCCATTTTGAAGGCTTTATAGTCTTCACCTCGTTGTTCGGGAAGTGTATCCTGCCAGGCAGACAGTTCATCTATATACATGGGAGTCAGAATGGATATGACGTCTGCATAATCACTGTTGCGGGAAGATGCTTGTGTGGAGATCATGCAATTGGTGGTATATCCCATATTGACTTTCTTATCATACCATACATCATTGTCTCCATGCAGATAGAGGTTCTGATTCAGATACGGATAACTTTTCTCTTTCATAATCAGATAAAGAGTGAAAATGCCGTATGTGTTTTCTAAAGAATTAATACGGGAGATATAGGCATTTTTGATACAGCGGGTTTTGTCCAGCAAGGTTAATGTTTGTTTGGGGTGTACGTTAGAGATGATGTATTTGCTTTCTATTCGTTCTGCATGGTTTATCTCTACCCCTGCTGCTTGGTTGTTCTCTACAATGATACGGGTGACTTCACTGTTGTTCAAAACTGTTCCGCCATGAGTGCGTATTACATTTATCATTTCAGAGGCCACTTGCATACTTCCATCAATGAACCGATAGGCCCCTTGTATGTAGGAGTTGTTAATCATGGCGTGTTCATAGAAGTTGGAATGTTCTCTTAAACCACCATACAGAAGTGCCGAGCCGGCCAATACCGATTGCAAATCAGAATTGGTGGTAATCTTATCTATCATTCCTGCTGCTGAGGTATTGAAGAACTTCATTCCTTCAGTAGAAATAATACCTTTCTTCAGATTGTCCACACTGATCAGATTGCCTACTTCTTTCAGTAACGCTGTATATTGCCGGAGATTTTCTTTTTCGTGAGGAAATGATTGGCAAAGGGTATCGATAAAACGTTCGTATCCCATTGCGTAATCATATACGCGATTCTTATAGAAAATCTTATCAAAGCATTTTCATCCAGTTTCCGGACTTTGAGGTGATCCATGATTCCTACATACCGGAAAAACTGATTCATTACTTGTCCTTCGTCCAGACTACCTATATAATGAATTCCTGTATCCAACAAATGCCCTTTCCGGCGATAGGTCTGAAAGCATCCTCCAAACAGTTCGTTCTTTTCGAGCACACATACGTTATACCCTTCTTTACTAAGTATGGCTCCACATTCAAGGCCACCTAACCCACTTCCAATGATGATGATGTCATACTTACTCATGGTAATTGCTTTTTAAGTATATAGATGGTATTCGATGTATATTTATCGTTGCGGATAGTCTTTACTTCCATTCCACACTCCCGGGCTATGCTTTGAATTTGAGCTTCGGAAGTGAAGCAGAGCTCATCCGTAGTGCGGTTGAATTTGACAACTTGTGTAGAGAGAACTTCCGTGAGGCGGGTTAGCCGATGCTTATGGGTCTCAGCGGAATTTCCATCACGTACGATAATCATTCCTTCAGGACGAAGAAGATTGGCACATCTCACTAACAAGTCGTGTTGATGTTCATAATTCATGTAATGCAATACGTCATTCAGGATGAAGACATCACTTTCCGGGAACTCATAAACCGATGCGTCAGCATGTTCAAAACGAAGGTTTTCGCCACGAAGCCAGCCGTGTTGAGCTATAGCTATTTTATCTTCGTCATAATCGATTCCTAATATTTGCCTTTCTTTGGATATCATAGACAGCATATAACACAGAGGACCGAGACCACAACCGATATCCGTAATCTGTCCTTTCATCGGAATCAGTTGATTGAATAACTGGTAATTGTGTTCCATCTTTACTTTGATGCGGATGTACCACTCGATGACAGGACTTTTATAGATATAGTTCAGTACCAATGCCTCATAAAATGCCGGATTCGCCGGTGTATTCTTTTCCAGGCAAATGCGTGCATATTCTTCTTTCATGTAGGAAGAGATGCGCTTGGTACGTTCCTGATAGGTAGTTCCGAATGAATCATCGTTATAAAGTATGCGAGGCAATATTTTAGAGTAAATAATGCCTTTGCGGACATAGAAAGGTTGTGCCTTGGCTATAATCTCTCCATTGCCGTATAGCAGAATAGGAATAATATCCAATTGCAGAGTTTCTGATAAATAGAAAGCACCTTTATGAAAACGTTTCATCTTGCCGTCATAGGTTCGGGTACCTTCGGGGAAAATGGCAATGGAGTATCCTTCTCTTACTTTTTCCCGCATCCGTTCCACACAAAGTTCATATCCTTCGTCTACATGGAAGAAGCCTGCATACTGAATAATTTTTCCAAATACCGGAGAGTTCCATACCCAGTGATTGGTTATCATGATAATCTTCGGAGAAAAAGATAATAACTCCAGGATATCAATGAAAGACTGGTGATTGGCTATTATGATAGCCGGCTTTTTGAATGTCTCATTGGTTACGTTGATGTGTTCTTTACGTACAAATGTTGCCACTACCAATATACCTTTGCAAGTAATGTTGATAATCCGGCAAACAAGCTGCTGCTTATAACTGCGGCGTACCGGAATGAGGTATAATAAGAAAATGAAAATTCTCAGAATGATGCATCCTGTAACGAAGAGCATGAAAAGGATGATTGTGCGGAGTAAGCCTATCAAGGTATACGGGGGCAGTCCCTTAGAAGCCGGTTTAGCAATAAAGAACTGGAAAATAATAGGTTGTATGGTATAGGCTACTAATACCACCGCTGCCATTCCAAGGATGGAAATCAGTGAAATGGATTGCAGGGCGGGATGTTTGGCAAATACTAAAGTTCCCATTCCCACAACGGCTGTGAATGCAGAGAAGAAAATAGCTGTCTTATGGGAATTCAGGATCGCTTTTCCTGTCCGGTATTTGTTTTGGAGTCCATCCATGATGAAGATACTGAAGTCGTCTCCGATACCGAAAATGAAAGTAGAGAGGATAATATTAATAATGTTGAATTCGATACCCAGAATCCCCATCAGGCCCAAAATAATGGTCCAGCTGATAAGCATAGGCAGGAAACTGATCAGGGTTAATTCTATACGCCCGTACGAAATCAATAGGGCCAGGAATATAAGGAATGAAGAAATATAAAGTATCAGGTAAAAGTCGTTATTGATGGCAGAGACCCATTGATTAGTGAAATAACTCCGGTCGAAGACTACAACATCCGTATTATCCTTGAATTGTTGATAGACTTCTTCCTTATTATCATCAGTGATGCGTACCTGGGTAACGAGCATCGTGATGGAGTCAGCACTTGTTTGCCATTCGTTCAGTAGGGTAGTGGCGATACTATTTGTATCGTCCTGATAATTATAGGGCTGGAATGGATGTTCTAACCATTGGTAAAATGCATCGAAACTACCTTCCCGGAAGTGATAGGTACGGGCGGCGTCTTCTATGTATTTGCGAATAGTTGATATCTTTTCCGACTCTCCCCAATACTGGTTCCATTGTTCCAGACGCTTTGGCTGTTCTTCCGGTGAAATTAAGAATTGCTCGGCAGATGCATACGCTTTAATAAGTCCCTGTTCTTTAAAAGCGGATAAGTGCTGATTGGTATTTGCATAGCTTTCGAGTGCTTCTGTCATGTCTTTACCTACACTGACAAAAAGTACGGTTTTCTCTTGGGCATTGAAAAGCTGTTCCAGTTTAGCCTCTGCTTGTTTTAAGTGCTGAGGTTCATAGTTGAGGCTCATCATGTCTTCGTTAAACTTGACTTTCTGTGAAGTAAATAAGCCGATGAGGGTAATAATAACGATGATGCCTACTAGCCATTTGTTCTTTTCATAAGGATAGGCATTGATTTTTTCAATAAAGCGTAAGACCCTGCCTTGCTTCACATCAGCTTGTCCTTTCAGGAAGTGTGGAAGATAAATAAGACAAAAAAGAGTAGTACCGATAAGTGCCAGAGAAGCAAACAAACCGAAATCGCGTAACAATTCGGACGTGGTAAAAGTAAGTCCGAAGAATGCACCTATTGTAGTAAAACTGCCTACTGTAAGCGGATAAGTTATTTCTTTAATCAATTGCTGGACAGTAGAAACATGATTTTGATGAGCCAGCATGTGTATGGAGTAGCTCAGTGCAATACCCAGAATAGCCGATCCTGCACCTACAGCAATCGCAGAAATATATCCCTGAATAAAATAAATCAGGCATAAAGCGAACAATCCCCCGAATAAAACGGGAGTGACAATGAGAGGGATTGATTTCTTATGTTTAAACACCAGCGAGATGAAAACAATGATAATCAGCAGTGCAATCGAAGAAGTAATAATAGTATCCTTCTTAATCTGTCGTGCATTATAGACACTGACAGAGGGACCTCCAAAGTAAGATGCGTGAATGGAAGGATACTTTTTCTTAATCTGTTGCAACTCATTTTCAAGTATTCGAATCAGATTTTCATTCTCACCGGTACTTCCTGTTCCGAATACCGGAGTCATAAACATCAGTAATGTGTTTCCATCCTTCGAAAAAATGTGCCCATTGTTGATTTCATAATTGGTTTCCAACTGAAAATCCTGCAAATGCTTTAAGACGTTATTTCCAAGTCCTAACGGGTCTCTTTGTATATAACCTCTCAATGCTATACCTGCGGGAGAAAGAAGGTTGGTATAGTTCTTTCGCATTATGGTTTCTATGCCTTCCTGCGTTAAAAGTGAGTCGAAGTGCTGATAGTCTTTTTCCGTCAGGAACAGCGGAAGATTTTCATAAACAAAATCTGTTGCTTTTTCAATGGTTGTTTCATCTACTTCCGAAAAGATATCTTTAATCCAGGTTTGGTTAGACTCTTCTAATAAGTTTTGTTTCAGTTGGTCTCCGGCTTCTATCATTAAATCCGGAGTTACTGTAGAGTCGGCAGGAGAGATTAAGATGATAATCTTATCCTTTATTTTTAGATTATCAAATACCTTGGTGATGTTCTGGCTGTTCTTCGTATCAGGAAAGAAACGGGTCACATTCTCTTCAAACCTGACTTGCCAGGCGAAGTACCCCATAAAAAGGGCACAAACACAGAGTGACAAATAGAAGAGAACTTTGTGTCTTTGAAAATAATTATATAGTCTGATAAAGAACTGAGTCATGTTGTTTTCGGCCTTCTGTATATAGTAAGCAGGCTGATCGTTATAATACCTGCCAATATACTACAAGCGGTTGCAAAGATAACACTTCCAATTAAATATTGCTCTAAAACCGATTTCACATTTTCCAATGAAATATTGGTAAGATGAAGTTCAACCGGTCTGTTCAGTACTTTACACCCTGTCAGGTAACTGCCATATAATAGGAAAGGAATCATGGGAGGAATACTGATATTAGCTGCTACAATGGCTATTACTTTGTTGAGTTTAAGCACATGAGCCAAAAATAAAGCGGCAAGCATCTGGTATCCCCAAATCGGGACTATTCCCATAAATACACCTAACATAATGGCATAGGTAATCTTCAGATTCGATTCTTCGGACTGTGTAATGTGAGTTCGGAAGAATTTCCGGCAATTGCTCCAGGTTAGTTTCCGGAAGAAGTTACGCGGATAAATCCAAAGGAAAGTGATGAACACTAAGAAGGTATTCAATATACTGATGCGGGTGAAATCTCGGAAAGGACGGAAGTGTGAGACACGTTCTTCCTGGGGCGGATAATAGACATGTATGGGTATATTGCGGACTGTAGTTCCTCCCCATACTGCAAATACCAGTGCTTCAAGCTCAAATTCATATTTAGCGGTATAGTAGAATCTCTGCACATTGATTTTATGTAATGGATAGAGCCGGTAACCCGATTGGGTATCCTGAAGCTTTACTCCGGTTTCAAGTTTAAACCAGAAGTTGGAGAACTTATTGGCGAAAGTATTCTTGCCCGGCATATTGTCCGAAGTCAGATTACGGGCACCTACCAACAACGTATCCGGTTCTTTTTCTATTTCTTCCATGAAAATAGGAATGTCCGAAGCAAAATGCTGTCCATCGGAATCTATAGTGATGGCATATCGGTAGCCGGCTGCTTTGGCCTGTTTTAATCCGTTCTTTAAGGCAGTTCCTTTTCCTTTATTGGTAGGATGGGTGATGATATGCAGGTTCGGATAGTTTTCCAGAAGAGTAGGGGTGCTATCGGTAGAGCCGTCATTGACAACGATGATATCTTCTACATAGAAGAGTACATCTTCAATTACGGTAGTCAGCGTCTTTTCATTATTGTAGGTAGGTATAATAACTACAATACCAAGTTGCCTGGCTTTCTCATGCCATAGTTCCTCGCTACGTTCTTCCATGTTTATTTGCCGATTAGTTGTGCTTTTAATTTGATACAGATATCTTTTGAAGATGCTCCTTCAGCCAGAATCTGGAATGTATCCGTTTCGTTTTTTTTGATAGTCAATGAGAGCTTTAATTCCGGTGTCTCATTCGGATTAATAACTGAAAGAAACTTGCATGATGCTATCTGCTTGTATTGCAGGGGAGCTTGCTGTATTTTTTCTATGCACTCTTTTATTATTTGCAGCATACAAACGCCCGGAACCACGGGCTGTTGTGGAAAGTGTCCGCTATAAATAGCATGTTGTGGGTTGAGCATGACTTGCACTACCCAGTCTGTTTCATTGATATGCTCAGAGTGCCTGACTTTATAGAAATTGGGAAGAAGTTCAGCCATATTAGTTTGGGTTTTCTTTTAATTTGTCCAACTGTATACTTAGTCGCAACCAGGGATGTTTGATTTTTATCTGTTCGGGATGTCCAGAGTTGAACTCCGATAGATAGAATACTGTTTTTCCGAATCCCCTGCCTGTGACTCTTTTTTCAAAGGTACTGCTTTTCTTTTTGATGCGGATATTCTTTCCACTTAAAAATAGATTCTTGAAGTCTGTTTCCAGTAATAGCAGCATTTTCTTTTTCTTCATGGGCTCTATGCAACTGTTGACGTGAAATTCATTTTCCCGAAGTGAAAAATCAAAAAGACTGAGTCCAAAGTAAGTAGATGCCAATATTCTTATTTCATTATCCGGCAATTTCCGTACAATTAATAAACCGCTGAAGTGATGCTTCATAAAATCTAACTGCATATTATATTTTTGCGAGTATTCTTCAGCGCAAATAATAGGTGTCACATGAGATGTGGCATCTCCTGCTATTGTTTTTGAGGAACCGCAGGAAGTGAATAGATACAGAATAAAGATCAGATTAGCGAATAGAAAACTTTGTTTCATCTTTCAAAGCATTAAATCTCTTGTTGTAGAACTCATATTCCGTATAATTGGTGGCTGTTTCGGAAAGACGCAATTTGTAAACCGACATATCTTTCTTATCCAGGTATATTTCAATTTCCGAAATGTAAGCTTGTATGGCTTTATTGATCGGCTTAATCTTCACTATATAATAGGAATCATTTTCAAAATATTCCAGTTTGTAGTCGGAAGATATTTTTGAGAGATCGCCTATCATGCAAGCTGTGAGCATATCTTGCATTTGATTCATCATCTTATTGGTGGTTAGGCTCATAACGCTCTTTTTACCGTCCGATACAATTTTAAGCCGAGAGTCGTTTATAACTATTAGGTAGTTGACGGGTTGGGCGTATTCCATACGTATTTTGCCACTCTTTTGATAATAGAATTTTCCTTTGGAGGCTACCTTCTCATCCAGAATATCCAAATACTTCACTTGTGTAAAGTCACTTTCAATGGACTGCATGGTTTGTGCTTCCTTTGCCAGACGGTTTTCAAAATCTTGGGTATGGATTAGCTTCTTCATTGTCTGGGCATGGGTATAGGAAATGCCCAATATGATTGATAATGTTATTAGTATGGTTCTCATAATGCTTTTACAACATGCTGTCCAGACGGACAACTGTATATCCCTGTTCTTTAATTAAGTTAAGTATCTCTTTTAATAACAGGTCACTGTCCGGCATCCGATCGTGTAGAAGGATGATAGAACCGGGGCGTAACCTTTTCTGAATACGCTTCAAAACCTTCTCTTTGGAAGGTTGCAGTGTATCGAGTGTTCTGATATTCCAGCCAACAGGAGTGTATCCCAATATGCGGACAGCTTTTGCTATAGTGGGATTTGTGACTCCAAACGGTGGGCGGAATAACTTGATTTTCTGCGAAGTTACTCGTTCTAATGCAAACTGGCAAGCTTGCAAGTCTTTTTTCATCCGCGACAGACTGTACAAGGGAAAATGATTGGTATGGGTAAAAGAATGATTACCAATCAGATGTCCTTCGTTGATGATTTGTCGGATCAACTCTTCATTCTCCTGTACTTTGTGACCGATGCAGAAAAAACAAGCCGGTATTTGTTGTTCTTTGAGTACTTGCAATACTTTGGGAGTTTGTACCGCGTCCGGTCCATCATCAAAGGTGATAGCTACAATTTTCTCTTCAGTCTGTTTCTTGCAAAATACCTTGAGATAGATGTTAGAACGGATGCTGCAAGATGCGTAGACGAGAAAGATAATCAATAATATCATCAGGATTTCCACTATCATTGTCTTTTCCGGATTAAAATAAGTGAATGGTTAATGGAGTGATAATGATTATATATCAGAACTGTCCGTCCCGGATTTAGATTCTCTTCAAAAGTTTTAGCCACTTTCCATAAAGCAAAGGAAGATGCCGTAGGATATTCACCACATTCATTCTTAAAGGTGGTATATGTTGCTGTGGGAAACAGGCTGTTTTCTAAATCTGTATACAGGGTATCTTCTTTCAGGTTTCCATTCTTACCGGTAACAAACCAATCGACTTGTCCGGCTGTTAATCGGTTGCTTTGCAAAAAGCGATGAATCTTTTCAGCTACTTCCTGCGTACTGCTCGCATGAATAAAAGTCGATATACCGGCAAGTTCTGCTAATGTGGATTCGGTGGCTTCTCGTCCCAATAGGAAGAACTGGGCACCTTCGCCTGCTTGTATGCCTCTTAGTAGTCCTAGGCGTTGTTGTATGGCGTGGCTGTTAGGGGTGATCTCATCAATAGCTCCTACCAGGACATTTTCATCACCTTCCCAGATTCTCATCATACCGTCCAATAGTGCACTTTCGAAACTCAATCCCCGGTGCACATACGTCATGTTGTAAGCATGTATCTGGCGGAGTAATGCTATTTGAGCTCCGATGGTATTGAAGGTTGACTGGATAAAGGGGGTTGGGTTCAGTAGTTGTTCTTCATTCTCAATGATTGTATTCAGGAACTTCTCTGTATCTGCCAGGCATCCGAGTCCGGTTGCGGTGATGATCGCATGTACTTTTTCGGAAGGTAGGGTACTGATACATTCCAGTCCGCAGGCAACTCCCATTTTGACGATCCGGCTCATGCGCCTCCGTAGTGCGGCATTTGTGATAATGCTCTTGTAATCCGGTTCGTTAGCGGATAAATAAGGGGATTCTCCGGAAGCAGTATCCGCGTGAATAGAAGCAATATGATTGATATAGACAGGTTGCATCATTTCTCTTTTAATGTGGAAAACAGGATCGAAGAATCATTTCCACCGAATCCAAAAGAATTCGATAGTACATTACGAATGGGTAGTCCCTCGCGGAATGAGGTTTCGGGCATCAACATGTTTTCTTCTATAGGTTCTTTGAAGTTCAGATTGGGATAGATGAAACCATGATATACGGAGAGAACAGAATAAACCGCTTCAATTCCTTCCGAAGCCCCTAATGTATGACCGATAAACGCTTTGACAGAACTGAACGGAGGAATTTTATCACCAAAAATCCGTCGGATAGCAAGTCCTTCTGAAAGATCATTACTTGGAGTTCCTGTGCCATGTACATTGATATAATCAATCTCTTCGGGAGGAATTTCACTCTTTGCTATGGCTTCTGTCATAGACCAGAATGGTCCGTTTCCTTCGGGTGAACTGCCGGTTTGATGAAAAGCTTCATTCACATTCGAATATCCGCTTAATAAGCAATAAGGCTCTTTCCGGAGTAATTTCTCTGATTGAAGCACAATATATCCGGCTCCTTCTCCTAAGTTGAGGCCTGCACGGGATGCGTCAAAAGGACGGCAGTGTTCCTTATCCAAAATCATAAGTGAATTGAAACCATTGAGGGTAAACTTGCACAAGGCGTCCGTACCTCTACAATGGCAGCGTCCAGTTGGCCATTCCTGATCATGCGGGCTCCTAACATGATAGCATTAGCTGCTGATGAACAGGCGGTACTGATAGTGGTTACAAAGTCATTTACTTTCAGATAATCTGCTATCATTTCAGTACTTGCACCGCAGTCATGAGAGATAACTTCCCGTAATCTTCCTTTTCTATTGTCCTTTTTAAAGGCATTGTAGAAATGTTCACTCAAATCCATACCACCTACAGAAGTGGAAGATATGAGACCTACACGCAAAGTATTCAAATCTAACCGGGCGTCATCGACTGCTTCCCGGGCAGCTAACATACCTAATAAGGCTGTCCGGGAAAACGTTTTTTGTATATCTAAAGAGAGTAACCGTTTTAGTTCTTCATTGCTGTATTTTACCTCTGATACGGGTACATCCAGTTCCGTAGGGAAAAGGGTTACTTTCCCCATACCATGCTGATGTTTCCTGAGTGAAGCTATATTTTCTGCAACACCCAGACCAATACCTGAAACAACACCTAAACCGGTTACATATATCTTCATTGTTTCTGATTTTCAGAGATATAGTTAGCTAATGTACGTATTGAGTAGAAAATCTGTTTCCCTTCTGCAGGATTCTTTATTTTGATTCCATAGTTACGCTCTAAAATAAGGATAATCTCAAGTGCGTCAATAGAATCGAGTCCTAAACCACCGTCACCAAACAGAGGTTCATCAGGATTAATCTCTTCGGGTGTGACTTCTTCAAGATTCAGTTCTTCTATTAATTCTCTTTTTAGTTTTTCTATTAATTCTTCCATATCAATGTTGTACTTCTATTAGTTTAAAATCAGCTTTATACTCTTCCATTAAAAGGTTGCACCATCCGGTGATGCAAGCTTTTAAATTACCTTTCTTCATTACAATTCGTGCATATTCTTCCAGTTTATCCGCATCGAATTCTTTTTCTATGAAGAAAGTATTTTCTCCTTGTATCTTATGACGGATACATATCTCACCAGCTACAACGTTAGGCAGAGTGTATACAAATACCGTCGGACTGGCTGCATGGTCACCTTCCTGATTGATAATCATCTGATGACGAATATCCGTATTCAGTGAGGCGGCAGCATTAACCAGCAATATCCCTATTTCTTCCGGTTGAAAGTTTTTCTCCTTCAACAGATATTCAACAGCAGTATATCCCAGTTTGCAAAGGTCGTCCATTTTGTAGAATTTCATGTTACTTCCACCTGTATTTTTATATGCTTCGCGGATAAACTGCGCAAAGTTTGGGGCAGATGATGAAAAAACGGTCTCTCCATTCATACTTAAACAGCTATTCTCAATGGAAACAGTTGCGGTCGTATGAACTGTCACCGATGATTGCACTCTTGAGGGCTGTTTCTGATATGCGGGAAGTGTCAATACGATAGCAGCATTACAACCTCCGAAACCGGATGCTGTTTTGATACAGTGTTTCATGGGTATTTCCTGATGGTCAGCTTGCACCAGAATAGGCATGCTGACACCGGCTTTTCATAGCCTAATGTACCGAATAGTACGTTTTCCTTTAGTTCGTGAATACAGATAATAGATTCAATCACTCCCGATGCCCCTAAAGTATGACCGAAATAAGATTTCAAACTATGAACCGGAACGGTTTCCAATCCGGCTAAATGAATAGCTTTCGATTCCATTTCATCGTTATAGACAGTAGCCGTTCCATGTGTATTCATGAAACTAACGTCTTCGGCAAGGACTGCGGCTTCTTCCATGGCCTGCCGTATGGCGAAGTAAAGTCCGTCTCCTGTGCGTGACGGGCCTGAAATATGATTGGCATCGTTGCTAATGGCTCCTCCGGACAGGATGATATCCGTATCGTTTCCTTCCGAACTCAGCAGGATAGCACCACAAGCCTCTCCTAAATTGAGTCCGTCTCTCCGGGCATCATAAGGGCAGCATCTTTCGGGACTGATGGATCTGAAAGATAGAAATCCGCTGGTAATGAAGTGGGAAAGGATATCACCTCCCGCTACTATGACTTTTTTGTATCTGCCGGATTCGATCCATCGCTTTGCTACAATCAAAGCGGATACTCCTGATATGCAGGCATTAGAAATAACTTCTACCCGGTTGCCGGCCTGAAAATATTCGCTTATTCTTCTTTCCATTTCCCATAGATGAACTCTGATATCAGGGGTGTCGGGATGATTGGCCAACAGGTCGATATTACCTTTAGTGGTGGATAGGATGAGGCCACAATCTTTATCCGCCAGATTCATTTCGGAATGGGACAGAATATCCTGAATGGCAAGTATGAATAGTTGTTCCAGGCGTGTGTACGTACCCAAGTTCTTTGCTCTTTCCCATTGTTCCGGTTTAATAGTGGCAGCTAATATAGAGGTATCAGATATGATTCCTGCTTCATGCCTGGTGATCCCGCTCTGATATTCCCGGATTGCTTTTATATTCTCCCGGGTATTTGCTCCTAAAGAACTGATCAGAGTATCTGCTGTGATATATACAGTTATAGGATGTTCCATTTCTTTTTCCACTCCTGATAAAAGGCCGGAGTTGCTAACTCCAGCTCCCTGTTAGTATTTAGAAAAACCTGAGTTGTACTTCCGGTGGCAACGATATTGTTGTCTGTAGCCCGATATAGTACATATTCGAATTTAATCTTGGCAGCTTCACAAGAAATGTATCGGGTTTCAATGATAACTTCTTCACCGAAGGATAAGGATTGCTTAAATTGGCAGTTTAATTCAACGATGGGTACCATATATCCTTCACTATAGATATCCATATATCCTAAGCCATAATGTTTTCCGAAAGACTCCCTTCCATCCTCAAAATAGCGTACATATTCACCATGCCATACGATTTGCATGGAGTCTATTTCACTGAAACGTACCTTTATTGTGGTGCGGTCAATGAGTGCAGGTGTATGCAGATTCGTTTTTTGCCTCATTTCTTATCTAAAAATATTTTCATCCGGCATTCTGCAATCACTCCTTCCGTAGTGCTTACACAAGCAGATACCAAAGTAATGTCGAATACCTCCTGAATAACCGTAATTTCAGTGAATAATTCCTGTCCTGTCTCCGGCAAACGGTGAAGGGTTAATTTATCTACCGAACCGATAAAGCCTAAGGGCACCGGTTCATTTTTCTGTAAATAGATATATCCGATCCGTGCCGCCGCAGATTGGGCTATGTGTTCGATGATACCTGCTTCCTGCAATTTACCTTCCTGGCAGAAGATATTATCGTCAGTGACTGTGAGACCTGAATAGGAACAATCATCTTCAATGCCACAGAATGAGTCTACCATAACGATTGGCGGTCGTTGTGGTATCAGGTTCAGGATTCCTTCACCGGATATGATAGGAGTTCTTTTCATTTCAGCTTACATTTTACAATACTGTGTCCCAATCCCAGGTTATCATATATTTCCTCTATTTCCAACCCTGATTCTTGAATGCACCGTGCCATATCGTCGGAGTGATACATTTTGCTGTTACCATTTGCCATAGCAGTAAAGTATATACTGATCTGTGTCAGGCAGTAGGCAGCAGTTTCGAACTTCTGTCGGTCCCAGAATGTTTCCATAATGTAGAGTCGCCCTTCTGTAGACATGGACTGAGCAGCCCGTGAGAGTATACTGATAACTTCTTTCTCAGAAAAACAATCCAGAAACTGACTCATCCAGATTGCATCAAAACCTTTCGGGAAAGGTACATTTTCATCGAGAAGATTTACACCATGTCCATGAATACGCTCGTGACCGGAAATATTTTCCGTCTTTTGCTTCATCATTTCCAGTTGTTGGGGTAAATCCATAATGGTAACTTCTACTTTCTCGTTGTATTGCACACATTTAGTAGCCCATCTACCTGTATTGCCTCCTACATCGAGCAGAGTCCGGGGAGAGTGGCTGAATACGATTTCGAGTGCCTGGTCGAAAGAATTGTCTGAATAAAAATGGTCGAAGCCGAACCAGCTTTTCTGCACTTGCTCGGGTAAACTGGAAATCCTTCGTAAATCGTGGGCCAGTTTCCCAATTCTTTCAAACCTTCGGGGCGACCATTTAGCAATGCTTCTTCCAGATGGAACAGACCTTTGTAGTTGACGTCCTGATTAAAATCCATGTTCACTTGTGCCATCTCATCATTCAACAGGAACCATCCGGCCTTTGCCAGTATATATTGATCGTCTTTTACCAATACAGTACCTATGGTGAGTGAGGCTTCCAGTAAAACTTGTGCTGCATACTTTGACAATCCGGTGTTCTGGCTGATCTGTTCCAGTGACAGACCTTCCCGGTTGTCGGAAAGCAAGCGGAAAATACCGAATTTCAGCATCAGGCGTGAAACTTGGAATACAATGGGACCAAAAGCGATTTCTTGTGCCAACCGCTGTGCTTGCACAGCAGTGAATCGTTCTTTGGTATATCTCTTTTGTAAAGAAGGAAATAGTTTCATTTTGTTGATTTTAGTTTATTCAAGCGACTTCCAGAAAGGATAATAGTTGAACCATTGTTCGGGATACTGACTGATTACTTTTTCCAGAGCGTTCACATATTGTTCTAATAGTAATTGCTCTGCCCTTTTCTCTTTTGAGCCGGATACCTTTTCTGCCAGTATAAAATGAAAATGATAGGTTTGCTTAGCCTCTCTCATTGCAAAATAGAAAACTACAGGAACTTTCATCCGTGATGCCAATAGGAAAGGGCCGATTGGAAAACAAGCTTCGTGTCCCATAAATTTACAGGTCAGCAGTTTGTCTGCATTCAGATAACGGTCTCCCTGAAAACAGACGTATTCTTTATGATCCAGCGCTTCTGTAATTTTGAATATATGTGCCAGATTATCCTTGTTAACCGGTATAATCTTGTAAGGTTGCTGCTGTCCGTTCTTCTTCAGTATTTCTTTAATCTTTTGATGTTCGGCATCGTACATCACCACATTCATCTTCTTGCTGTAGTCATTGAAAAAAGGTGTTCCGATTTCCCAGTTACCAACGTGTGCACCGATCATGATTACTCCCTGATCTCCATCCAATACATTTAGAAACTCCTGATAGTGGTTGAACTTGAAATGATACTTGTCGATCATTCCATTTCCAATGGCTACCTTGTCTATGAGTATCTGTCCCAAACGATAATAGTTGTTCAGCAATAGACCCACCGATTGTATGCGGTTCCGTTTTAAGATACGGCGGGCATATTGCCAGATACTCTTTGTTGCTTTAGGAGCGAAAGGGATAAAATAAAGAACAATCAGAGACAGAAAACCATAAGCAGCCTTTATTCCACAATACCTGATCATATAAATGAAAAACAGGTATCCGGATACGCCACCACGGGTTTTACCTTTCCACATCTTGTCTATTCGTTTTTGTTTTCGGCCATACGTGTAATGACGAGATTATAGAAGTCCTGGAACGTTTTGATTCCGACAAAATCTTGTCCGGTTACGTTAAAACCGAAGTTCTTTTCAATCAACACTACCATATCTACCAAGTCCAGACTGTCTAACTCAAGGGTTTGCATGAGCGGAGCATCAGGCTGGATAAGATCGATATCTACTTCAAATTCCTCGGATAAGGTTTCTCTTATCTTTTCAATGATTTCTTCGTGGGTCATACTTATATTACTTTACTTTTTTAATAATTAATGTAGAATTGGTTCCTCCGAATCCGAATGAGTTCGACAGGAATGTATCAAATTCCATATTTATTCGTTGGGCGGGGATATTAAGTTGGACAGAGGCTTCATCCGGCTCTTCGAAATTCAGGTTGGGAGCAATGAAGTTATTCTGCATCATTAAAGTAGAATAGATAACTTCGCTGGCACCCGCCATCCACATTTCATGACCGGTCATAGACTTGGTGGAAGCCACATACGGGTGGTGTCCTTCAAATACTTCTGCTATGGCTTTTGCTTCATTCAAATCACCTATCGGAGTAGAAGTGGCGTGCGCATTGATGTATTTAATTTCATCCAATGCGATTCCGGCATTCCGGATGGCCATTTCCAATGAACGCTTTGGGCCGTCTATATTAGGAACAGATATGTGATCTCCATTGGATGAAAAACCGTAGCCGATAATTTCTGCCAATATGGGTGCTCCTCGCTTAACAGCTGATTCATAACTTTCCAGTACCAGGCTGGCGCCACCTCCGCTGGGCACAAGTCCGTCTCTGCTTTTATCAAAAGGTCTGGATGCTTGCTGAGGCTCGTCTTCCCGGGTAGAGAATGCACTTAATCCGTCGAAACTACCTACTGAGAATGGATTTACTTCTTGCGCACCGCCACAAAGAATACACTCTTGCAATCCTGACTTGATTAGCAGATAACCCATGCCAATGGCGTGTGAACCGCTTGCACAAGCACCGGAGATTGTGAAGTTTACTCCTCTGAGCTTGAAGATGACCGACAGGTTCATAGATACAGTCGAATTCATCGACTGGAAAATAGAACCAGAACCTACCAGCACGGTATTCTTCTTTTCCCGGATAATATCTACAGCGTTAATAATCGGTGCAGTACTACTGTCATTCCCATACAGTATTCCTACTTCATTTGCTTCCAAGAATGCTTCATCAATACCTGCATTTTTGAAAGCTTCTACACTTGCCAGATAGGCATATTCTCCCTGTTCAGGCAAACAGAGACGTTTCCGTCTGTCCAGCATTTTTTTGAGATCAGGGCGTTCCAGCAGACCAGTCAGTGCAGAAATATACCCCATTTCTTTCCGGTGGGGATCGATGCCGATTCCCGATTTACCTTTATATAATGAGTCTGTTACTTCGCTCAGATTCTTGCCGATGCACGAGTAAATTCCCATTCCTGTAATGACAACTCTTCTCATGTATGCAGTCCTCCATTGATTGAAATAACCTCACCTGTGATATAAGAGGCGTTGGGGGAAACTAAGAAACTTACAAGATCAGCCACTTCTTCCGGTTCACCGAAGCGCCCGGTAGGGATGTGCTTTTTCCATTCGTTCTCATTGATGTCTTCGGTCATTTCCGTACGGATGAATCCGGGGGCCACAGCATTGACAGTTACATGCTTCTTTGCCACTTCCTGGGCTAATGCCTTGGTAGCGGCAATGACACCCCCTTTAGCAGCAGAATAATTTGTCTGTCCGGGCATACCTTTGATGCCTGATAGCGAAACTATGTTGACAATGCGGCCGAAACGTTTGACTAACATGTTTTTAAGCAATGCCTGGGTGACATAAAAGAATCCATTCAAGCTGGTATTCAGTACTCCGTTCCATTCAGGTTCGGTCATCCAAAGCATTAAATTGTCTTTGCGAATTCCTGCATTGTTAATCAGTACTTCAATATATTCGTCCGGATGTTGGGCACTCCAGGTGTTTAACGCTTCGGATACTGCTGCCGGGCTGCTTACATCGAACTTTAGTAGTTCTCCATCTCCTCCTTGCTCTCGAACGAGTTGCAGGGTATTGGCCGCTTCCTTATCATTGCTTTGATAATTAATCAGCACGGTATATCCTTTTTCTGCCAGTTTGATGCTGACAGCACGTCCTATGCCCCGGCTTCCGCCTGTTATTAATGCGTATTTCATTTATAAATTGAATTTCTTATTTTTCAAGTATTCATTCATAGCCTCTATTTCCTTATATTTAGGAGTATCTTGGGAAAATACAGGGAAGAATGCCCGGATTTCATTGTACACATTGCGTGATTCCGTACTCAATTGATCTTGTATCTTTAAATAATCCACCGCCTGTACAATCCCCATAAACAGAATACTCATGACTTGATAAGAATTCTCAATAACTGTTTTGGCTATTAACGCAGAATTCGTTCCCATGCTCACAATGTCTTGATTGTCATTGTTGTTAGGGATACTATGCACATACATTGGGTTGGATAGTGTTTGACACTCTGCAGTAGTGGAAGTTGCCGTGAATTGCGAAGCTTGCAATCCATAGTTCAGTCCCAGTACTCCCAAATTGACAAATGGGGGAAGTATTCCGTTGATACGATCATGGAACAGATAGTTCAACTGGCGTTCACTTAGCATCGTCAGTTTGGTAATGGCAATTTTTAATTTATCCATTTCGAAAGAGACGTAATCACCATGAAAGTTTCCACCATGATATACATTTTGGGTTTCCGGATCAACAATCGGGTTGTCACAGGCTGAGTTGATTTCGTTGATTAACACCTCTTCCGTATTTATCAATGTGTCATAAACCGGTCCCAGTATCTGCGGAGTACATCTTAGCGAATAATAAGGCTGTACTTTATGTTCGAAGATCTTTTCCTCGTGTTTCTGTCCATACAGTTCGTTTTCTCTCTTGCGTGTGCATTGGCTGCCCGACATCCAGGCTCTCATAGCTTCAGCTATTTTCCGCTGTCCTTTATGAAGCTTAGCATCGTTTAGCGGCTGAGAAACAAAATCATCATAGGATGCAGCAATCTCATTCATCATTACTGAGGCGCATATGGACCAGTTTAGTAATTGACGCGCATAAATCAGATTAACAATGCCGATACCCGTCATGACGGAAGTACCGTTTGTTACTGAAAGTCCCTCACGAATGTGGATAGAGAAAGGTTTGAGATGATTCTTCTCAAGCACCTGGGCGGTAGGTTGTAGTTGTCCTTGATAGAACACTTCTCCTTCGCCGATCAAAGTCAATGCTATATGGGCCAATTGCACTAAATCGCCACTGGCACCTACACTGCCGTGTTCCGGTATATACGGAAAAATATCCAGGTTAATGAACTTAACGAGTAGTTCGACCAATTCTGTATGTATACCTGATTTTCCTTGTAAAAAGGTGAATAGCCGGGCAATCATTGCTGCTTTTACATAAAGAGGAGGTAATGGTTTACCTGCTCCGGTAGAGTGACTTCTGATGATATTATATTGTAGTTCTGTTAATGATTTATCCTCAATCCTATATTGAGCCATAGGCCCGAATCCTGTATTTATTCCGTAAATAATTTTATCACTTGAAAAATCCTTCAAAAAACGGAAACTCTTATCTACCTCTTGAATACATTCATCAGAAATAATCACTTTCTCACCATTAAACAGTAGTTCCTGGAGCGTTCCCAAATTTATATATTTGCCGACTATCATAGTATACTTCATTGATATATACTGCAAAAGTAGCTATTTTATATTAATAATGAACGCCTATATAAGATAAAACTTTTTTCAGCAAGATGGTTTTGTTAAATTGAATCTATTGTAAATAATGTTATTCAGTAACTGCTTCCAATAATTTTATCTCATTATTGGTATCATTCGTGTTACAGGTTCCATTGAATTTAGCTTGTGATTCTATCTCCAATTTACTGGTATAAATATTACCTTGCATCACGCAATTAGCTTTCAGGGTGAGTTCTTCCTTTATATAAGCATCACCGATGATAGTTCCATGTAGACAGGCATGTGTACAAGAAAGATTTCCATGTATTCTTCCTTCGGGGCCAATAACAATTTTACCCGTACATTGAATATTTCCTTCTACGATTCCGTCGATGCGCATATCTCCATCGATGGAACAATCACCTTTTATTAAACTTTGACAGGAAAGTGTAGTTAATTTATTACTTACCTTGTCGTCAATTCCTTTTTTCGAATTAAACATATGAAATGTACTTTTATAGTTTTATGCTTCTACTCTGGTTACTTGTTTGATGTTCTGTATTTGTTTCAAGTTAGTACTGATAGTCTTCACATCATCCACGTCATGTACATATAGCTGGATGTTTCCTTCAAAGATACCGTCCGTTGTTTCGATGGATAGTTTACGGATGTTTACGTTCAACTGGCGGGAGATGACTTGTGTTACTTCGTTCAGTAATCCCATGGCATCTATGCCTTTGATATAGATATTCACCAGGAAAGATAGCTCTTTGTGTGTATCCCATTGCGTGGCAAGGATACGGTTGCCGTAGCTGCTCTTCAGTCTTGCAGCGACAGGGCACTGGCGTTTATGGATAATAATCCGGTCGTTTTCGTCGATATATCCCAATACATCATCACCCGGAATAGGATGACAACACTCTGCCATGATGTAATTTTTCTGGATATTCTCTTCTGTCAGTTTCAGGATTTGCTTAGTATTGATCTTCTCCTTTTCCTGCGGTATCTTTTCTTCAACAGGTTCTTTGCTGTCTTTATTGCTACCGAATGAGAATGTGAGGAATTTCTTCCAGTTGGTTCCTTGTTTTTCTTTCAGGGCATTTTTATCCAGATCACCCAATACGATTTTTCCATTACCGATAGCTATGAGCAGCTCATCCCTGTTCTTCATGTTATGAGCTTTCACAAGTTTGTCAACCAGCATGTCATCCAATCGCAGTTCTTCTTTTTTGAAGAATTCGTTCAGAAGGGTTTCACCTTCTTTCTGGTTTGTTCTTTGTTCTTTGCGCAGGATTGCAGCTATCTTTGCGCGGGCACGGGCTGTAGTGGCAAATACTTCCCATTCCGGCTGTACCCGTTGTGATTTGGATGTCAGAACTTCCACCTGGTCACCACTTTGCAATTTATGGCTGAGTGGTACAAGTTTATGGTTTACTTTTGCGCCGATACAATGGCTACCTATATCTGTATGCAGGGAAAATGCAAAATCCAGTGCGGTAGAGTTCTGTGGCATGGTCTTGATTTCACCTTTAGGGGTGAATACAAAGATTTCCGATGCAAACAGGTTCAATTTGATAGTGTCGAGGAAATCAATGGCATCCGGTTGCGGATCATCGAGAATTTCCTTGATGGTGCGTAGCCATTTATCCAGCTCGCCCTCATCCTCGCTACCACCACCTTCTTTGTATTTCCAATGTGCAGCAAAACCCTGTTCGGCTACATCATTCATGCGCTCACTGCGGATTTGTACTTCGATCCACTGTCCATTGTTGCCCATGAGGGTAACGTGTAAAGCTTGATAGCCGTTTGCTTTGGGGTGGCTCACCCAGTCGCGCAGGCGATCGGGGTGGGGCTTGTATATTTTAGAAATGGAGACGTAGATATCGAAACAGTCATTCAATTCTTCGTCCGCGTTACGTGGTTCAAAAATAATACGTACGGCAAGCAGGTCATAAATTTCTTCGAATGGAACATGCTTGGTTTGCATTTTGTTCCATATGGAATAGATGGATTTGACGCGTGCCAGGATGCGATACTTCAGTCCCATTTTGTCCATCTGTGCGCGTATCGGAGCAGTGAACTCTTTGAATACTTTATCGCGTTCGGTAGCCGTAGCTGCCAGTTTTTCTTCTATTTCGTGATATTCCTCAGGGTGTTCGTACCTGAAACTCAGGTTCTCCAGTTCGGTTTTTATCTTATAAAGTCCTAAACGGTTGGCAAGAGGAGCATATATATATAAGGTCTCACCTGCAATTTTGAATTGCTTGTTCGGAAGCATAGAACCCAGCGTACGCATATTATGCAGACGGTCCGCTATCTTGATAAGGATTACACGTATATCATCGGACATCGTCAACAGCAACTTTTTGAAGTTTTCTGCCTGTGCCGAAGCCCGGTCACCGAAGATACCACCGGATATTTTGGTCAGTCCATCTACAATCTGGGCGATTTTCGGACCGAATATATTCTCTATGTCCTCTACGGTATAGTCTGTGTCTTCTACCACATCGTGCAATAATGCTGCACAAATGGATGTAGAACCCAAACCTATTTCGGTGCAAACAATCTGTGCTACAGCCAAGGGATGCATAATGTAGGGCTCGCCTGAGCGGCGTTTGATGCCCTTATGTGCCTGGTTGGCAAAGTTGAATGCCTTTGTTATAATTTCAATGCGCTTACGGTGCTTGGTTGCCAAATAGTCGTTTAACAGTTGCTGGAAAGCCTGTTCAATCATTTCCTCTTCGACTTTTTCTTTATCTTTCTGGCTCACATTCTCTTCCATATCCCTGTCTCCTTTCTTCTATTGCTGCAAAAATAAGCAAATTTCAACACCGTGCAAGCGTTTGTGCTCTTATTTATATATCTTCAATTGCTTTCCGGCGGAAATCTTGGTGTTATGCAACCCATTCCAACTTTGAAGTTGTTTTACGGTGACTCCATATCGACGTGCAATAGTACCCAATGTTTCGCCATTTCGTATTTTATGATAAGTCAGATTTCCACTGCCGGTTGTAGCGCGTCTTGCTGTAGAACGGGGTTCGGAGATGGCTACGGTTCTGCGGTTTTTGAATAATTCATTCGCACGGTGGGCGTAGATAGTATCCTGGCTGTCGATAAATGTACTGATGTAATTCATAGGCAGACGAAGAGTTTGTGTCTTGCTGTCACCGGGAATTATATTCTTCTTATACTGAGGATTAAGGCTTTTAACTTCTTCCATGCTAACGCCACAAATGTCGGCAAGTTGTTCGAAATGTAAGTTTTTTGTTACTTGTATGGTATCTGTAGCATCAGGGATATTAGTTTCCATGGGACAGATGTTGTGCTTGCAATAGTAAGTCATCACATAATTGGCAGCAATGAATGCAGGCACATATCCGCGAGTCTCTTTAGGTAGGAAATTATAAATTTCCCAGTAATCAGTTTTACCTCCGGCACGGCGGATTGCTTTGTTTATAGTACCTGGTCCGCAATTGTAAGCGGCGATCACCAAATTCCAGTCTTGATAAATGGCGTACAGGTCTTTCAGGTAGCGGGCGGCTGCCCACGTGGCCTTGATAGGATCACAACGTTCGTCGATAAGACTGTTGCTTTCCAATCCGTACATCTTTCCGGTAGCCAGCATGAACTGCCACAAACCGGAAGCACCTACACGGGATCTGGCAGAAGGATTCAGCGCAGATTCAATGATAGGTAAGTATCTGAGTTCGAGTGGTAATCCATAGGCATCGAGTGCTTCTTCGAAGATGGGCATATAAAAGTTGCAGGCACTCAACATGAATGATACGTTATTGCGTAAACGTCCTGTGTACATGTCGATGAATTTACGTACAATTTCATTATAAGGCATTTCCATTACAGCAGGAATGCGGCTGAGACGGTCGATATAAACAGAGTCACTAAAGAGTGGGTTCTCTGTGGAGGTACTGCAATCTTTACCTAAATCAATGTAATTCTTGGCTTTCCAGTCATTGAGCAGGCTGTCCAGCGGATAAGTCATACTTTGGGGAAGTTCAATGCTTTCCTGACGTTCTGTTCCATTGTCACGGATCACTACTTCTACACTTTCCTGAGCTTGCGCCTGGAAGGCGAAAAGTGATAGACAAAACAGAAACGGAGTAGCGATAAACTTCTTCATATTTACAGATTTATTCTTCATGTGTGATTATTCTTTGGTATAGCTTAATTCATTAAAAACGGAAACTACATTGCACTCCGACAGATTTGTTGGAACTGCCTATACTGTATTGACTGTTGATTACGGCAGGTTCTACCCGCATACTTAGGTCGGGGGTTATATCGAAATTGGATAGTTCCGCATCTACATAGGCATCAATAACCGATATCAGGTAAACACCTATGAAAGCGAAAATACTCAGGTCACGATAGCGCCTGTACGTATCCTTTTGCTTTCGGAGGGTTTCTGTTATCTGCGTTTTTGGGGTTCTGTCCAAATATCCGGGTGGCAAAAGGTCATGAATACTGTTGGCTTCCCAGTTGCCAAGAGCGGCATCTTTATAGGCCTGCATGTAGTCTTTATACATCTTGTTGTTCCAGGTTAGTGCATAAGCACATCCTGCAAATCCACCATATATATAGGTAACTTCCAGAATTTACGGTTATAGATTTGTCCGCCACCGGGGATAACCAGGGCGAGCCATGTTGCCTTGGTCGGGTTGGGGATAAATACTTTCTTGTTAAGTGCCCCGTTTATACTGTCTGTTGGTGTAGGAGACACTTGTGGGGTAGTACTGGAAGTCATTTCCAGCAGACGCTTTTTATTTTCGGCAGCAATGCTGTCGGCTAAGGCAAGGCTGTCAGCAGCCGAAACCCGTTGCAGGGCAGATTCTGTTTGTGCATTCAGGCTGTCCAGAGCTACTTGCGGCAGTCTTTTCAGTGAGTCTGCATGTTCCAATTGCTGCCGTTTGGCAGCGGCACGCGGGCTTTTCTGCCCATACATAGCAATCCCTGCCGTCTGCACGAAGCAAAGCAGCAGGGCGATACACCATTGATATGTTCTTGTTCCTTTCGTCATTTATTTTTTAAGAGTATCGAGTATGCCGATAATACGTTCCAATTCTTCTTCGTTATTGAACGGGATACTGATTTTACCTTTTCCTTTCTCCGAGCAGGTCAACTGCACTTTGGTACTGAAGAAGCCTGATAACTGTTGTTTCAGCATGTTGAATTCTTCCGGCAGTTTTCCTCGTTTGGGAGCTATTTTTCGTCCGCCGCTTTTCACGGCTTCGCCTTCGCTCAGGGATTTTACTATTTCTTCCACCTTACGTACGGAATATCCGTGCTCGATGATTTCTTCGAATATCTTCACTTGCAACTTCGGATCACCCAGTGTTACAAGCGCACGGGCATGTCCCATGTCTATCTGCTTGTTCTGCAGTCCCATCTGGACGGGGGCGGGCAGTTTGAGCAGGCGCAGGTAGTTGGCAATGGTGGTACGCTTCTTGCCTATGCGTTCGCTGAGGCGTTCCTGCGTCAGCCGTATTGTTCCAGCAGGTGCTGGTAGGCAAGCGCTATTTCCACGGAGTTCAGGTCCTCGCGCTGTATGTTTTCGATGAGCGCCATTTCCATGACATTCTCGTCGTCGGCCGTGCGGATATAGGCGGGAATGCTCGTCAGCCCAGCCATTTGCGAGGCGCGGAAGCGGCGTTCGCCGGCAATAATCTGGTATTCATCATCGGACAGCTTACGCAGGGTGATAGGCTGGATGATACCAATCTCTGCAATAGAATCGGCAAGCTCCTGCAACGCTGTCTGGTCGAACTCGCGGCGGGGCGATTGGGGTTGACGGCAATCTTCGACAATTCTATTTCATTGATAGAGGAAGAGCCTTCGGTCTGCACCTCATCCATGGAGAGCAGGGCGTCCAGCCCACGTCCTAATGCATTTCTTTTCTGTACCATCTATTCTTTTCTGTTTTACGATTTACTGTTTACTATGTTTGCCATGCGGGCGGTTAGTCCTCGTTGTGGCTGATTAACTCTTTTGCCAGTGCGATGTGGTTTTTGGCTCCGGTGGAGTCCGCATCGTACAGGATTGTGGGGAGTCCGTAGCTGGGGGCTTCGCTCAGTTTTACATTGCGCTGGATGACGGTGTTGAACACCAGTTCCTGGAAGTGGCGTTTCACCTCGTCGTATATCTGGTTGGCCTGGCGCAGCCGCGAGTCATACATGGTCAGCAGGAATCCCTCGATTTCGAGTGCGGGGTTCAGCTTGGACTTGATGATTTTGATGGTGTTCAGCAATTTGCTGATGCCTTCCAGTGCAAAGTATTCGGCCTGTACGGGAATGATAACCGAGTCGGCGGCCGTGAGCGCGTTGATTGTAATCAATCCTAACGACGGTGAGCAGTCTATCAGGATATAATCAAACTCTTCCCGTAGCGGGGCGAGTACCTCTTTCAGTATCTTTTCCCGGTTTTTAAGATTGAGCATTTCTATTTCGGCGCCTACCAGGTTGATGTGGGAGGAAATAACTTTCAATGTATCAATCTCCGTGTCGTGGATAGCGTCGCGCACATCGGCGCGGTCTATAATACATTCATAGATAGTACATTCTGCCTGCTTGATGTCTACGCCCAACCCTGACGAGGCGTTTGCCTGCGGGTCTGCGTCTACGACAAGCACTTTCTTTTCAAGTGTGGCGAGAGAAGCTGCGAGGTTTATGGTTGTTGTTGTTTTTCCTACACCACCTTTTTGATTTGCCAAAGCAATTATTTTTCCCATAATTTCAATGTTTATTGGCAGCGAAATAAGTGATAATTCCGTATAGCAC
>ERZ791618.129-NODE-129-length-44019-cov-2.443931_pt1 | contig 44019 bp, 65 predicted proteins | sample MGYA00510059_ERZ791618 | MGnify/ENA primary metagenome ERZ791618 (study PRJEB30046, sample SAMN00715159) | human gut metagenome | study: EMG produced TPA metagenomics assembly of the A metagenome-wide association study of gut microbiota in type 2...
TGGACCATAGTAAGAGTTACCGCCTTTCCCGACGGCTGACGCCGCCGTTTGTCTTTGAGATACATACAGGGATTATATCACAGGGCGATAAAAAAGTGTACCCCTATTTCCATACCACAAAACCGTGGCAGGCATTATCATTAGATTGCAGAGGGCATCAAGCCCTTTGCAGTCTAATTTTTTTATGCCGTGAGGAGGTGAAACAAATGGCAACCTACGCCTACCGTTCTATTTCAGAGCGCCAGAAAATTCAGAGCCTTTGGGAAAGCGGTGCATCTGTCAAAGAGATTGCACAGGACTTTGACTTGTCCGTGTCTGCAATTTACACAGAGCTCAAGCGTGGATATGACGGCACACGGCTCCCCGATATGCGCCGCCGCTATGATGCGGAATTGGCACAGCTCACTGTCCAAAAATCTATTGAACGGAGGGGCCGCAAAGCTGCCGAGGCATAACCGCCCACATTGATACAACCAAAGGAGGACAACCCTATGAAAGCAAATGCAAACCCCATTGTACTGAAAAGCAACCGTATTTCTGATGAGTGCATCGGCACCGTCAGATTGACCCCGGAGGCGGAAAAAGTCATCCGCCGCCTGCGTGCCAAGACAGCACTGCCTATTAGGCAAATCGTGAGTGAAATCATCGTGCAGGCAGAGAACCTCATTGACATTGAGGATGTCAACGAGGAAAGAGAGGAGGACTAAACCGTGAAAATGTTATCCGATTTTCAAGCAGGTGCAACCGTAAAGTACCACGGTGAGCCTTGCCTCATCCTTGAACACCGCAAGGATGGCACCCTGCTCATGGTGCGTGAGCAGATTGAGTGCACTTTTGGCTCTGACAACGATTTTGCCAAGAGTTACCTGCGTGAACACCTCAACGGTGCCTACATGGACACGCTCACACAGGGCAACCGTGGTGAGATTTTGAAACGCACCATTGACCTCACTGCTCTCAACGGCAGCAAGCAGTATGGCATTGACACCTGCCGCATTGCACCACTTACCTTTGATGAGTACCGCAAGTACCATGACATCATCCCCAAGCCGGAAAAATGGGAATGGTCTGCCACCCCCTGGAGCACCCCCTGCGTGAATGGAGATGAAACCTGGGTCATGGGCTTGCACACCAGTGGCGATGTCTACAACGACTACTGCAGCAATACCTACGGGTCCCGTCCCGCTTTCCTCCTCCCCTCTAATTATGTTGTGGAGCCGGAAAACGCCCTTGCATCCTACACCACAAGAGAGCTGGTTGAGGAACTTTTCAACAGGGCCGACAAGTAAGAGGTGACTGACATGACCACACATGAGATAGAGGCCCGGCGTTATTCACGCAGATGCCGCCGTGCCCGTAAAATCAGACGGCAGCGCCGTGTTGCCCTCATCACCATTGTGTGCTGCGTTGTGTTCGTCTGGCTATGCACCTGCAAGGAGGACAAGCCAACCATCCCGACCGTTGCGGCAGAAACACCGATGCCAACAGTCACAACGGTTGCGGAGCCTACGCCCGTGACCGCTGCGCCGCCTGTCAGCCGCACCCGTGATGACATCGTAAGTGAGGGGCGGCTCCTAAGCTATGACCTCCAAAAAACCATGCAGGACTGCTGTGAGGAGTATGGCGTGCCGTATGCTCTGGCACTTGCCATTGCGGAGGTGGAAACCCACTTTGACCCGGATGCCGTCAGCGGCACCGGTGACTATGGCCTCATGCAGATTAACTCCATCAACCATGAATGGCTCTCTGAAATAGGTTTTGATGTAATGACCTATGAGGGAAACATTGAGGCTGGTATCTACATTATTTCTCAGCACTTAAATAAATACGGAGAGCCGGAGTTGGCTTTGATGGCATACAACTCCGGCCCCACGGGAGCACAAAAACTTTGGGATGCTGGAACATTCCAAACCGACTACTCCCGCAAAGTGATGGCAGCTTTTGAACACTGGACAAGCGTATTGGAGGGATAAAGATGCCTTACTACTGGACATGCCCAAAATGCGGCGCAAACCTTGACCCCGGTGAGCGCTGCGATTGTGAAACAACAACTACCACTAAGGAGGATTATAACGATGATGGAAATGAAAATCAAGATTGATGTGCCGGAATTGGTTGCCGCAGTTGAAAAACTTGCCGCAGCCATCGACAAAACCGCACTCAATATCACCGTGCCGAATGAGGGCACGCTCAACTTTAACATGCCGGCCGGCAACGCTCCCGTTGCTCCCGCACCTGTGCAGACGGCCCCCACTCCTGCACCCGTTGCCGCCCCTGCATCGGCTCCTGCACCCGCGCCCACGCCTGCCGCACCGCCTGTGACACCTATGCCCACCGCTGCGGCTCCCGCACCCGCTGTGCCGGTAACCGCTCCGACCTACACCCTTGACCAGATTGCAAAAGCAGGTGCAAACCTTGTGGATGCAGGCAAGATGGAGCAGTTGCTTGCCCTGCTCACCAAGTACGGCGTGCAGGCTGTCACCCAGCTCACCCCCGACCAGTACGGCGCCTTTGCCACGGAACTGCGTGCCCTTGGCGCCCAGATTTAAGGAGGTGCTCTGATGCCTCCAGAAAACACGCATTGCTGTCCGCATCATCGGCAGCACGATGGCTTAACTGCACAGCGGCTCCCCGTTTTGAGGAGGGTCTGCCGGAAAGCACAAGCGAATATGCGGAGGAGGGGCGCTTGGCTCACGCCATTGCAGAACTCAAGACCCTCAAGAAATTCACTTTGATGTCACCCCGCACCTACACCACTCGCCTCAACAAACTCAAGAAAGAGCCGCTTTATAACCCGGAAATGGACAAGACCACAGACCTTTACATGGAACACCTCACGGAGCAGGCAATGCTCTATGACAGTGCGCCGACCGTTGCCGCAGAGGTCAAGGTTGACTTTAACGACTATGTGCCGGAGGGCTTTGGCACCTGTGACAATGTGATGATTGGCGGGGACACCCTCAGCATCACGGACTACAAGCATGGGAAAGGCGTGCCCGTGTCCGCCGTTGGCAATCCGCAAATGCGGCTTTATGCCCTTGGTGCTCTCAAGCGTTACGCCCCTATCTTTGGTGACACCATCAAAAAGGTACGCATGAGCATTGACCAGCCGCGCCTTGACAGCTACACCACCGACATCATCACCGTGGAGGAGCTGAAAGCATGGGGCGATAGCATCAAGCCGATTGCACAAAAGGCTTTCTCCGGTCTTGGTGATTTTGTTCCCGGTGAGCACTGCCGCTTTTGCCGTGGCAAGGCACAGTGCCGTGCCCGCGCCAATGTCAACACCGCTTTGGAGGATTTCAAGGGCTGTGTGCCTGCCTCCAGCGTTCCGGCTGACAGTCTGGTGCCGCAGGAGTTTTCTCACATCGGACCGCACGGCAATGAAGTCCACCCGCTCCTCTCTGATGCGGAAATTGGTGACCTGCTTATCCGTGGGCAGCAGCTTGTCCAGTGGTACAAGGACCTTGAGGAATACGCCCTCAAGACCCTGCTTGACGGCAAGCCGATTGACGGATGGAAACTTGTGGCAGGACGGAGCAACCGCACCTTTACGGACCAGGATGCCGCCATCAAGGCTGTCATTGCCGCCGGATATGATGAGGCGCTTGTCTATGACCGCAAGCCTAAAACCCTCTCCGAACTGGAGAAACTGATGGGCAAAGCGGAATTTGCTGAGAAAATCGGCAGCTTTGTGGTCAAACCTTTGGGCAAACCTACCCTTGCGCTTGCGACAGACAAGAGGGAAACCTACTCACCTGCCGCCTCCGACTTTGCCGGGGTGGTGAGCGAACAATGAAACCTCTACTACCGAAACTTGCCCTTTTTGCCCTTATGTATGCTTTTATACTCACCATTCTCACCCTTTGTTGGGTAGGCGCTGAGTATGTGTTTGAGGGTGCCGTCCACAGCAGCAAAGTTGACGGTTGGATTGCCTGCTTGCTTTCCTACTATATGACAAAAGAACTTTTCCACTTGGATAGAAAGATGGGAGGCAAGCGATGACCCACGCAACCATCCGCTTTCAGTATGACACCGCCCGTTTTGAGCTTTATCTGGACAAGCTCACGGGACTACCTGCTCCGAATATCCGCAAGCTGTTCAAGCTGATGCTTTCAGAGCCGTGGAACAACCAGACAGCCATTGATGCTGTGGAGGCTTTTCTCCCACACATCGTTGAGGAAAGCAAAGAGGCTTGGAAACAGGCATCCGTTGATTTTCAAAACGGTTGGCGGCTTGTGCCGAACAAACGGAGCAAAGAGGGCCGTGCTTTAATGGCCCAAAACAACAGGCTCCATAAAGCCGTAAAGAGTGCCAAAGGCATCCACCAGCATTGGGTGCGGATTTATGGCTATTGGAATGATACAAAACAAAAAATGAATTTTAAGTGAAAAGGAGATTAGTGACTATGTATCAGAATGACCCTATGAAAGTTTTAACCGGTGAGGTACGCCTCTCCTATGCCAACTTGACCACCCCCAGAGCCGCCCAGCAGGGCGGTGAGCCGAAATACTCCGTGACCCTGCTCATTCCCAAGACTGATGTGAAAACCAAGGCGGACATTGATGCCGCTATCAACGCCGCCGCAAACGAGGCGTTGACCAAGGTGTGGAACGGCGCACGCCCTCCTCAGCTTGCTACCCCCGTGTGGGACGGTGACGGTGTAAGAAAGTCCGGCGTGCCCTTTGGCGATGAGTGCAAGGGGCATTGGGTGATTACCGCCTCCACCAAGAACAAGCCGCAGGTTGTTGGCATCGACAACATCAACTGCGAACTGTCCCCCGCTGACATTTACAGCGGCATGTATGCCCGTGTCACAGTCCGTTTCTTTGGTTACTCCAACAGCGGCAACAAGGGCGTTGGCTGCGGTTTGGGCAATGTCCTCAAGACCCGTGACGGTGAGCCGCTGAGTGGGCAGTCCTCCGCCGCATCCGACTTTGCAGGCATCGGTGCATCTCCTGCGGCTGCTCCCGCTTATGGGACACCCACGCCCGTTGCCTATGGCACTGCACCTGCGGCTGCTCCTCAGCCGCCTATGAACACCGCACCTTGGAACAGCGGCAACGGCATCAACCCCATCACAGGACAGCCTATGTAAAAGGAGGACATCATGCACCATCTCAGTATAGACCTTGAAACTTATTCCAGCGTACCGATTGCCAAAGCCGGCGCTCAAAAGTACATCTCCAGCCCCGACTTTGAAATCCTGCTGTTTGCTTATAGCCTGGATGGTGCCCCTGTCGAAATCGTTGACTTGGCCACGGGGGAACAATTACCCCCGTGGCTTGTCAATTCTCTCACCAGTCCGGAGTACATCAAGCACGCATACAACGCTCCCTTTGAATGGGGATGCCTCTCAAAGTTTGTTGGTTATCTGCCGCCGGAGCAGTGGCGCTGCACCATGTTCCACGGCCTCTATTGCGGCTATACGGCGGGCTTGGATGCCACAGGACGGGCGTTAGGACTTGAGGAGGATAAGCGCAAGCTGAATACCGGCAAGGCGCTCATCCGCTATTTCTGCGTACCATGCGCTCCTACCAAAGCCAACGGTGGGCGTACCCGCAACTACCCACAGCATGACCCGGCAAAGTGGCAGTTGTTCAAAGAATACTGCCGCCAGGATGTTGTGACGGAAATGGAAATTGAGCGGAGGCTTTCCGCTTTTCCCGTGCCGGACTTTGTGCAGAAACAGTGGGAAACCGACCTCATCATCAACGCCCGTGGCGTTGCGGTGGATATGGATTTTGTCAGCGGTGCTCTTTATCTTGGCAGCACCGTCCGCAAGAACTTGATGCAGGAGGCAACCGACCTCTCCAAATTAGACAACCCCAACAGCGTTGGACAGCTTACACAGTGGTTGCAGGAGGAAATGGGCGAGGAGCTCACTGACCTCCGCAAAGATACCGTTTCACGCCTCTTGAACAAAGACGGCAACAGCCCGCAGGTGCAAAGGATGCTGGAGATACGCCAGGAATTAGGCAAGACCAGCACCAAAAAATATGATGCCATTGAGGCTGCTGTCTGCCCGGATGGCCGTGTCCGTGGACTGCTCCAATTTTACGGAGCCAACCGCACCGGTAGATGGGCAGGCAGACTGGTGCAGGTGCAAAACCTGCCCCGCACTTATTTAGAGCCGCTGCCCCTTGCCCGTGACCTTGTGCGAAAGCATAACCTTGACGGCTTGCGGTGCATCTACGGCTCTGTGCCGGACAGCCTCAGCCAGCTCATCCGCACAGCTTTTGTTGCGCCAGAGGGGCATGTGCTGATTGATGCGGACTTTTCCGCTATTGAGGCCCGTGTCATCTCCTGGCTTGCGGGCGAACAATGGCGGCTTGAGGTGTTCCGCACCCATGGCAAAATTTATGAGGCATCCGCATCCCAGATGTTTGGCGTGCCCATTGACCTCATCAAAAAAGGCAACCCGGAGTATGCTCTCCGGCAGAAAGGCAAGGTTGCAGAGTTGGCGCTTGGCTACCAGGGCAGCACAGGGGCGCTCATCAATATGGGTGCTTTGGATATGGGCATCCCGGAGGAGGACTTGCCCGACATCGTGAGCCGCTGGCGTGAGGCAAACAAGCGCATCCGTGACCTCTGGTATGCAATGGACAACGCCGCCGTCCAGGTTATCACACAGGGCGGCTCCATAGGCATCAACGGCTTAATTATCACCCGTGAATTTGATTATAACCAGGGCACCGACTGCATGACCATCACACTGCCGTCCGGGCGCAAACTCTACTATGTAAGCCCCGGCATTGGTGAAAACCAATGGGGCAACCCGTCCATCTCCTACATGGGCATGGACCAGAAAACCAAACGGTGGAAACGCATTGAAACCTACGGCGGCAAGCTGGTGGAGAACTGCGTGCAGGCCATCGCCCGTGACTGCCTTGCCGACACCATAGAACGGCTTGAGGCGGCGCACCTGCCCGTTGTGTTCCATGTGCACGATGAGGTCATTATTGATGTGACCCCGTGGGCGGATGAGGACACCATGCTTGAGTATGTGTGCTCCATTATGCGCCAGCCTATCCCTTGGGCGCCCGGACTGCCGCTAAACGCAGACGGTTGGGTGGGGCAATTCTTTAGAAAGGACTGATTGACCATGCAATACATGGGCGGCAAAAGCCGGATTGCCCGGTCAATCGCAGAGATTATCAATGAGATACCAAGGCGGAAAATCAAGAATTGCCAAACCCATTGCTCAGATAATCATGCAGGTTGCGGGGGGGGGGATTGCTTTGTCAGCTTATTTTGCGGCAGTTGTGCCGTGGAAAGCAAGGTGCAAGGTTTTTCCCGCAAACTCCTCAATGACCGGCACGAATACCTCATTGCAATGCTCCAAGGCGTTCAACAAGGCTATAACCTGCCGGAGCACATCACTCTGGAGCAGTACCGATACATACGGGAAAACAAGGATGCAGACCCCGTTCTTGCCGGTTTTGTAGGCTTTGGGTGCAGCTTTGGAGGCAAATGGTTTGGCGGATACGCAAGGAATAAAACCGGCACCAATTACGCCGAACAGAGCAAGCGCTCCCTACTGAAAGATATGGCAACGCTGCAAGATGCCCAATTTGTGTGTGGTGATTACCGCCGCTTGTGCATCCCACCCAATTCTGTGATATACGCTGACCCGCCCTACAACAACACCACGGGCTACACCGGGGACAAGTTTGACACCACAGAGTTTTGGATAGCAATGCGGCTACTTGCCGATTTAGGGCACACGGTTTTTGTCAGTGAACAAGAGGCACCGCCGGACATCCAATGTATATGGGAAAAACCCTTTACCCGAACTTTAGACCGGAACAAGGGCAACCAATTTACCGTTACTGAAAAATTATTTTACTTACCACCGAGGAGGTACACGCAACATGAAAATGGACAAAGTGGCATCCTCCCAAAATGATGAGTTTTACACACCGGAATATGCAATAAAGCCAATACTCAAGTACATCAAAATGCCCTGCGCCATCTGGTGCCCCTTTGACACAGAGGAAAGCAACTTTGTCAAACTGCTCTCCCAATATGCCGCCTGCGGCGTGTCAGTCATTCACTCTCACATAGCCACGGGGGGGGACTTTTTCCAATGCGTCCCGCCTGCTTGTGACTATATCATAAGCAACCCTCCGTACTCCGTAAAGGGGCAAGTGCTGCAACGGCTCTTTGACATAGGAAAACCCTTTGCAATGCTGGTTGGCGTTGTAGGACTGTTTGAGAGCCAAGAGCGTTTTGAAATGTTCAGAGAAAACGAGTTTGAAATCATGTATTTCAACAGACGAGTGGCGTATTTCCAAAGCTACCAAGACCCCAAACCATCACTCAATCCGCCCTTTAGCAGCGTGTATGTGTGCCATAAAATGCTGCCGGAAAAGATGGTGTTTGAGGAAATTGAGAAAAGATAGGAGGCTCACCATTGAAACACTTGGGAGATATAACGCAAATCAACGGCTCTATGGTGGAGCCCGTCAATGTCATCATCGGCGGCAGTCCTTGCCAGGACTTATCTGTGGCCGGCAGGCGTGCCGGTCTTGCCGGTGAACGGTCCGGGCTCTTTATGGAGCAAATCAGAATTATAAAAGAAATGAGGTGTGCAGATGCCGCAAGAGGTAGAACAGGTACAGACATCCGCCCCCGTTGGATGGTCTGGGAAAATGTCCCCGGAGCTTTCAGCTCCAACAAAGGAGAGGACTTTGGGGCAGTCCTCCAGGAAACAATCAAAATCGCAGAGCCGCAAGTCCCCGCTGTTTCTGTCCCTAAGAACGGATGGCCAACAGCCGGATGCCTCACCGATGTGGGAGGAAAATGGAGCGTTGCTTGGCGCGTTTTCGATGCTCAGTTTTGGGGAGTGCCCCAGCGCAGAAAACGCATCGCACTTGTCGCAGATTTTGGAGGCCTCACCGCACCCGAAATACTCTTTGAGCGCCAAGGCGTGCCTGGGTATTGTCCGCAGAGCGGAGCACCGTGGCAAAGAGCTGCCGCCGCTGCTCAAGGCGGCATTGCTCAACCAGGCGGGTCTACATTCTGCATCCAAGGAAACTGCATCGACAGAGCCGACACCGCAGGATGCAACGGCAAAGGATGGACAGAGGGAGTAAGCTACACCCTCAACACTATTGACCGCCCCGCCGTATACAGTGAGCCGTTGGACGATGTGGCAAGCACCTTGCGTGCCGGAGCCGGTATGCCAAAGCATGATGCAGATATTAGAGGACGGCTTGCAATCGTCTACAACGGTGAAACCGTCACCAGTAAGACCAACGCAAGCAATCCACAGGTTGGTGGCCCGTGCCACACGCTTGGTGCAACAGGTGCAGGGCGTGCGGTGGTCATTGAAAACCACGCCAAGGCTTTTAGCTTTGACAGCCTTGCCTCAAACAGCATGAAAAGCACAAATCCGCACAGCGGATGCCGTGAGGTTGGCGTTTCTAAAACATTAGATGCCACCCGCCCCGACCCCGCAAAAAATCAAGGTGGGATTGCCATTGTGCAGCTTGCTGTTGAAAACCACCCGCAGGACAGCCGTGTGAAAATCAATGAGGACGGCGTTGTGCAGACCCTAAGCGGTCAAATGGGCACCGGGGGGGGAATGTTCCTCTGATATTAGAAAACAAGTAGCTGATGTTTACGCCGCCACTTGCGGCTCTTTTATGTCAATCGGCTGCGATGTATGCCCTACTCTTATGGCAAGGGACTATAAGCAGTCACACATAGTGTGCTACAAGGATGGAGGCACAGAGAATGATTATGTATGAAAACTATCAAATGGAAACTACCGCCGAGGCTGCGGAACTCTGAAAGCCTCCGGCGGTGATTATGGCGGAGGGAGTGAAAACTTGATATGTACCAATACTGGAACGGTGGGCAGGTCATCGACACTCTCACCGCACGAAATGCGGGGGGGGACAACGGATGCCGGATAAGCAGAACTTTAACAGCGTGATTGACACCGAACGGCTGACCGTCCGCCGTCTTACCCCTTTGGAATGTGAACGCCTGCAAGGATTTCCGGACGGTTGGACAGATATAGGCGCATGGGTAGGAGAAAACGGCAAGAGCCACGCTGAGAGTGCAGACACCGCGCGCTACAAGGCGCTTGGCAATAGCATTGCCCTCCCACCCTGGGCGTATGTCTTGACCCGTCTGAGCCTTTGTGTAGGCTGCGGACATCCCACAATGGCAAGCCTCTTTGACGGCATTGGAGGCTTTCCGCTGATATGGGAGTGGCTCAACGGAAAAGGCTCTTGCCTCTGGGCAAGCGAAATTGAGGACTTTCCCATTGCCGTGACAAAATACCATTTTCCGGAGGAGGGAGAAAACAATGAGCATTGAAAAGGATTATGACATCTACATTGCCGTGTGTGACATCTGCGGTGATGACATCGGACCGTTTGAGGACTTCTATGATGCGGTGGATGCCAAAAAAGCCGCTGGTTGGCGTTCACGCAAAGACGCGCATGGGGAATGGATTGACCTTTGCCCCGCTTGTCAGCACCCGTCTGCCGCATCTGATTTTGGAGGTGTCATATGAAAAGAGCAGAGATATTGGATGCTGCAAAGGCTTGTGTCTGCGGTGAGCGTGAGCAGGACTATGGAACGCCGGAGGACAGCTTTGGCCTCATTGGGCAGCTTTGGACGGTCTACATGGGCACCCTGTTCACCGCCAAAGATGTTGCCATGATGCTGGCATTGCTGAAAGTGGCACGCATCCACAATGGTGACAAAATGGACAGCTTTATTGACCTTGCAGGCTACGCCGCCTGTGCAGGCGAAATTGTAGGAAAGGAGGCCCCGTGATGGCTGAAAACAGAAACCCGTTTCTCAATCAAAGCGGATGCCCCGACCCTACCGCATACCACGCTTTGAAACCCATTATGCAGGAGGATGCCGCGCTGGAGGGCAAGGTCAATTTTCTCATAAAAGTGCTTAAATTTATCATTGCTGAAAGCGGTTTTGAACTGCTTGCACGCATTGAGCTCAAAGACAAAAAGACAGGGAGGTGCTTTAGATGAAAGCCATAGCCATTGATTTTGACGGGTGCATTTGCACAAATGCTTTTCCGAACATCGGAGCACCCAACCGGAGCGTTATCGACAAAGCCATTGCGGAGCAAGCCGCCGGCGCCGGTCTGATTTTATGGACCTGCCGGGAGGGTGAACTGCTCCAACAGGCGTTGGATGCCTGTGCCCAATGGGGACTACACTTTGATGCGGTCAATGAAAGCCTCCCCTCCTGGATTGCTGCCTTTGGCACCCGCCCCAGAAAGGTTGGAGCATCCGAGTATTGGGATGACCGTGCCGTGGTTGTCCGTGATGGTGAGGTGCAGCTATGAAAACCCGTGACATCTATACCGCCGCCGTCAAGAAATGTGGCAAGGAGCACCAGCTTGTCCTCTGCATGGAGGAAATGGCTGAACTTACAAAAGAGCTCTCCAAGAACATGAGAGGCTTTAAGAACACAACCAATATTTCAGAGGAAATGGCTGATGTGGAAATCATGCTTGAGCAGCTCCGTATCATTTACGGCAACCGTTCAGAAGTTGACACCATAAAAGCTGAAAAACTCCTCCGCCTATCGGAACGGTTGGAGGTTTTATGTAGATAGAGAGGTGAGCCAAGATGCAATATGACCGCAAAATAACAATATCAGCCGGTAGCAACCGGCGTGCAATGTCCTGGCTGCCTCAGACTATGCTCATATCAGAGTTGTGGGCAAGGCTCCAGACACCTGCCAGGGGCACAGAGCCGTTGGCAGAATACTTGAACATGAAAAAGGCCCAGCAGGATGACCTCAAGGATGTGGGCGGCTTTATGGCAGGCACGCTGTCCGGCCCGCGCCGCAAGGCAAGCAATGTGACCGGGCGTGATGTCATAACTCTGGACCTTGACAATATCCCCTCTGGGGGCACGGATGATGTGCTGCGGCGTGTGGAGGCTTTGGGATGCGGCTATTGCATCTACAGTACCCGTAAACACAGCCCTGCGGCACCACGCCTGCGTGTTCTCATCCCACTTGACCGCACGGTGTCTGCGGATGAATATGAGCCGCTGGCACGCAAAATGGCCGAGTACATAGGCTTGGAACTTTGTGACCCTACCACCTTTGAGGTGTCGCGCCTTATGTATTGGCCCTCCTGCTGCGCTGACAGCCAGTATATCTATTTATGGCAGGACAAGCCGCTCCTCTCCGCCAACGGACTTTTGGCACAGTATGAGGATTGGCGTGACTGCACCACCTGGCCGCAGGTCCCCGGTGCCCTTTCCCTGCCCAAGCTGGCAGTCAAGCAGGGTGACCCGGAGGGCAAGGCCGGCGTTGTGGGCGCGTTCTGCCGCACCTATGACATTTACCGTGCTATGGATGAGCTCATCCCCGGCATGTATGAGCCAGTGGAGAGTATGCCGGGGCGTTATACCTATCTGGGCGGCTCCACCACCGGCGGCGCTGTGGTATATGACAGCGGCAAGTTTTTATACAGTCACCACGCAACCGACCCTTGCGGAGGCAGATTGGTCAACGCCTTTGACCTTGTACGCCTCCACCGCTTTGGGGACAAGGACGATGATGCACAGGCCGGCACCCCCGCCAACCGTTTGCCGTCCTACCGCGCCATGTGTGAGCTTGCGGTGCGGGACAGGATGTTGCCGCACTGATGAGCCAGGAACGCTACCAGGAGGCTTTGCAGGACTTTGAGGGCGTGACCGCCTCCAATGATGCAGAGCCCGCAAACTGGATGAGCAAGCTGGCAGTGAATACCCAAACAGGCTTGCCAAAGGCAACCATTGATAATGTGTGGATAATCCTTGAAAATGACCCGCTGCTCAAGGGCAAGTTTGCCCTAAACCAGTTTGCCGGCCGTGGTGAGGTGCTTGGCGCCCTGCCGTGGGATGACCGCACGGAGCGCCGCCTGTGGGACGATAACGACAACCAGGGACTTTACTGGTATATGGAGAGATACCATCACATCACCGGTAACGGCAAGATTGACGGTGCCCTGTCCCTCCATTCCACCGCCCACGCTTTCAATGAGATACAAGACTACCTCCGTGCCCTTAAATGGGACGGTATGCCCCGTCTTGATACCCTTTTCATTGATTACCTTGGCGCCCAGGACACCCCATACACAAGAGCAGTGACCCGCAAGGCGTTCACCGCCGCTGTGACCCGTGCGATGGTGCCCGGTGCCAAATATGATAATATGCTCATCCTTGCAGGTCCGCAGGGCATCGGCAAAAGCACCCTTTTGGATAAAATGAGCCGTGGCTGGTTTAATGACAGCATCCGCACCTTTGAGGGCAAAGAGGCATCTGAACTCTTGCAGGGCGTGTGGCTTGTAGAAATTGCAGAGCTTGATGCTTTCCGGCGCACGGATGTTGCACGCATCAAACAGTTTCTTTCATTGCGCGCTGACCGTTTCCGTGCGGCTTATGGCCGCCATGTCAAGGAACTGCCCCGCTGCTGCGTTTTCTTTGGCACCAGCAACACCACGGACTTTTTGCAGGACCGTACCGGCAACCGCCGTTTCTGGCCGTGGGATGTCGGCGTGACACCCGTGACAAAGAGCGTGTGGTTTGACTTGCCCGGTGAGATTGACCAACTCTGGGCGGAGGCTGTTGTCCGTTGGCAAAGCGGTGAGAGCCTTTTCCTCAAAGGTGACCTTGAGGCTGCCGCTAAGGAAAAGCAGGAGGAACACCGGGAAGTCAGCGCCCGTGAGGGCATCGTGCTGGATTTCCTCAGTAAGCAGGTACCGGAGGATTGGGCAAAGTGGCCTCTTGACCGCCGCAGAATGTTTTGGGGCGGTGCCGTGCAGGGCAGCATCAATCTGGTTGACCGTGACCGTGTATGTGCCCTGGAGGTATGGTGTGAGGCCCTTGACGGCAAGCAGAGGGAAATCCGTTATAGTGATACTGCGGAAATCAACGGCATCATTGAGGCGTGTTCCGATTGGGAAAAAACACCCAATTCTTTGCAGTTTGGCTATTGCGGAAAACAGCGCGGATTTACCAAAAGAAGGGTGGAACATTGACTGGAACATTGGTGGAACATTCAAAAAATGGGCTGGGACATGTTCCAGCAATGTTCCGGGCAATGTTCCGGGCAATGTTCCGCCTTAAACCCTTGAAAATCAAGGCTTTTCCCCTTACCGGAACATTGGAACATTTATTTTCTATATTATATAAAAACAGGGAGATTAGAGGATTTAGAGAAAATATAAACTCCCTAAACCGCCTGTGTGCGTGTATATACGCGCGCGATGTTCCAGATGTTCCACCCCTAAAAGGAGGTGCTTTTTTGAAAGAAAGTTATATTGAAAATTACCTTGTCCGCAAGGTGAAAGAAAACAATGGTTTGTGTTTGAAATTTGTTTCTCCGGGAAACCCCGGCGTGCCGGATAGGATTGTCATAACCCCCGATGGCAGGACAATCTATGTGGAACTGAAAACGGAGGTTGGCAGGCTTGCCAAAATTCAGAAATGGCAAAGGAGCGAACTGGAGAAACGGGGCGCGGATGTCCGTGTACTTTTTGGGATGGATGCCGTGAAAGAATTTTTGAGGGAGGTTTTTGACTGATGCAATTTACACCGCACAATTATCAAAGCTACTGCATCCAGCGTGTGGTTGATGACCCTGCGGTTGGTTTGTTCCTCCGGCCCGGTCTTGGTAAAACCGTCATCACCCTCTCTGCTATCAACATTCTCAAGTATTTCCGCTGGCAGGTGCAAAAGGTGCTTGTGGTGGCCCCTAAAAAAGTGGCTGAGGCAACCTGGAGCAAGGAGGCGGCTAAGTGGGACCATCTAAAGCATATCCGCACCGCCACGGTGCTTGGCTCATCCACAAAACGCATCAAGGCGCTCAACACACCTGCGGATGTGTATGTTATCAACCGGGAAAATGTGGAATGGCTTGTGGACTACTACAAGCAGGATTGGCCCTTTGACATGGTGGTGCTTGATGAGAGCACCAGCTTTAAGAACAGCCAGAGCAAACGCTTTAAGGCTATGAAACGAGTGCGGAGGTTTATCAAAAAGATGGTGCTGCTGACTGGCACACCGTCCTCCAAAGGTTTGATTGACCTTTGGGCACAGGTTTATTTGCTGGACGGCGGGGCACGACTTGGCGAAACCCTCGGTGCCTACCGTGAGCATTATTTTGACCCCGACCAGCGGAGCCGCACGCAGATTTTCAGCTATAAGGCAAAAGACGGTGCGGAAAACGCCGTTTTGACCGCTATATCTGATATTTGCATCTCCATGAAAGCGGAGGACTACCTGCAACTGCCGGACTTTATCCAGCATGAAATCCCCGTGATGCTGGATGCCAAAGCTAAAAAGGCATATGACCAATTTGAGCGTGACCTTTTGCTTGAGGTGGATGAGGATGTTATCACGGCCGGCACCGCAGGTGTTTTGGTTGGAAAGCTGCTGCAATTCTGCAACGGTGCCGTGTATAGCAATGAGGGGCATGTGGTGCCGGTGCATGATTGCAAGCTGGAGGCGTTCCTGGAACTGCTTGAACAGCTTAACGGAGAGCACTGCCTCACATTCTACGGCTACCAGCATGACCGTGACCGCATCCTTGAGTGCCTGCAAAAGCACCGCAAAGACCTCCGTGTGCGTGTCTACAAGGGTGTGGAGGATGAGGAGGCGTGGAACGCCGGAGAGGTTGATGTGCTGCTTGTGCATCCGGCAAGCTGCGCCTATGGCCTAAACCTCCAGCAAGGCGGCCGGCATGTTGTGTGGTACGGGCTCAACTGGTCCTTTGAACTGAACGACCAGGGCAACTGCCGATTGTACCGCCAGGGCTCTCCGTATGAAAAGGTTTTTATTCACTACCTCATTGTGCAAGGCTGTGAGGATGAGGATGTTATGGCAACGATACAGGACAGAGCAGACACCCATGAGGCTGTCATGCGCGCCCTTAAAGCGAGAATACGAAAGGTTAAGGAGGAAACAGCATGACCGAACAGGAACGATTGAAAACGGACACCGTTTTTGTTGATACCGTCATCCGTGAATGTGCGTTGATGACGATACAAAAAGAGGCGGATGCACAGAGGATTGCAGAACTTGAGGAGCGCCTTGATGCGGTATCAGCCATCCCACCGGCAGAGCCGTCCGCTGCACTGCAAATGCAGCTTGACAAGGCTGTTGCCGACCTGCATTTTGTTATGGCGGGAGGTGACCCCTGCAAGATATGCAGCACCAAGTGCACCTTTGGAGAAAAGAACTGCAAGCCGATATGGCGCGGAGAGGCAGGTGGCGAATTATGACCTTGAAAGAACTGTCACAGCTTTATTATCTCAACCGTGAGATTGAGATGGACAAGCGCCGCTTGCAGGAGTTGGAGGCACAGGCGGTGTCCTGCACACCTAACCTCACGGGTATGCCGCACGCGCCCGGTGTGTCGGATAAGGTTGGGCGCTACGCTGCGGAGATTGTTGACCTTAGAGGTATCATTGAGGCAAAGCACCAGCAATGCCTATATGAGCGGAGCCGTCTGGAGAGGTACATATCCGATATTGAGGACAGCTACCTCCGGTTGGCGTTCACCTATCGCTTTATAAACGGCCTGCCGTGGGAGCAGGTTGCCGCCTGCATTGGTGGGAATAACACCGCAGACGGCGTGCGGATGATGTGCAACAGATACATCAAAGCAACGAATGATGACACAGAGCAGTAAGTTGTTCGCTTTGTTCGGTGCAACTGTGCTATACTATTACCGTGGGTGTATGCCTCAAATAAGAGCAACGCCTCCTTGGTTGGAACGGCGGCAAAGTGATGGAGAATGTGAAACCGGACCTTTGCCGCCGTTCTCTAATACCGATTATTTCAAAAGCTGTCCCGTAACACACACGGGCGGCTTTTTATTTTGACATAGGGGTGGTGAGTGTGGCGAAACTAACTGAAAAGCAAAAGCGTTTTGTTGCGGAGTACCTGGTGGACCTTAACGCCACACAGGCTGCTATCCGTGCCGGATATAGTCCCAAAACAGCAAACCGCATTGGGTCACAAAACTTGTCAAAAGTTGATGTTCAGACCGAAATTGAAAAACGGCGTGCGACACTGCGGAACAAGCTGGAAATCACACAGGAAAAAGTGATTGAGGAACTTGCCGCTGTTGCTTTTGCAAACGGTGCTGATTTTGCCCAGGTCACGAAAACGGGACTTGTCCGCATTATCCCCACGGAGGATATACCGCAGGACAAACGCAAAGCCATTGCCTCCATCAAGGAGGGTGCGAATGGCACAGAAATCAAGACCTATGACAAGGTGCGTGCCTTAGAGCTTTTAGGCAAGCATCTGGGCGTGTTTGACAGCAACAACGGTGCCGCTGCCGAACAGGAAAACAACATCTTTGAGGTTATCGACCAAAGCACCAGAGAGGAGTTGGACACCAGTGCAATATCAGAAATTGAGCACCCGGCAAAACCTGGCAATGACCTGGTGGAATAGACCCGGCTTTGAGGATTATGAGGGCATCATCTGTGATGGCTCCATCCGTTCCGGCAAGACCGTTGCCATGACGGTCGGCTTTATCATGTGGGCAATGTCTAATTTCAGCGGTCAAAATTTTGCTCTGTGCGGCAAGACCATTGAGAGCTTGCGGCGAAATGTGACCAGCAACCTATCTGCGTGGCTGTGCGGCGTGTTCACTTTCAAGGAGCACCGCACGGAAAACAAGATTGTGGTGCGTGCAGGCAACAAGACTAACAGCTTTTATCTGTTTGGAGGTAAAGACGAAAGCTCCCAAGACTTGATACAGGGCATCACGCTGGCAGGCATCCTGCTGGATGAGGTTGCCTTGATGCCGGAGAGCTTTGTCAACCAGGCAACCGGCCGTTGTTCTGTGGAGGGCTCCAAGCTGTGGTTTAACTGTAACCCTGCTGGCCCGTCCCACTGGTTTTATACCAAGTGGGTGCAGGAGGCAAAAAAGCGTAAACTGCTGCACCTGCACTTTACGATGGATGACAACCTCAGCCTCTCTCCTGCCGTCAAGGCACGATACGAAAGCCTTTACTCCGGCGTGTTCTATGACCGCTTTATCCGTGGCTTGTGGGTGGTTGCTGAGGGGCTTATTTATACTATGTTCAATAAGGATTTCCATGTGGTTGAAACGGTGGCAAGACCTTATGACAAGTATATGATTTCCTGCGACTACGGCACCGTAAACCCCACCAGCATAGGACTGTGGGGGCGTGCTAACGGCAAGTGGTACCGGATGCGGGAGTATTACTTTGACAGCCGCAAGGAGGGACGGCAGCGCACCGATGAGGAGCACTACACGGAACTGGAAAAGCTGGCAGACGGCTTGCACATTTCCGCCGTCATCGTGGACCCCTCCGCCGCATCATTTATTGAGGTTATCCGCAGGCACGGGCGTTTTCGTGTAGAAAAAGCCTCCAATGCGGTGATTGACGGCATCCGCAATGTGGCAACCAGGCTGCAATGCGGTGATATTTTTATTTGCGATTGCTGCGCGGACTGCATCCGTGAGTTTGGGATGTACCGATGGGATGAAAAAGCCTTGATGGATAAACCGATAAAAGAGAATGACCACAGCATGGATGATGTCCGCTATTTTGTGCACAAAGTCTTTGCTCCGGAGTTGTTCAGTTTCAAATAGTGAGGTGAAAACAGCAAAATGGTTGTGCTAAATTTAAGAGATTTTTCCGTCCCTCTTTCCACCAACTTTGGGAGGGGCATGACAGACAAGCGTTTTTTAGAGCTTGAAATTACAGAGTGGTTGCACTCCCCGGAACGCAAAAAGCAGCTTGCCGGAGAGCATTACTACCACGGTGACCAGGAGGCTGCACACCGCAGGCGGTTGGCGTTGGATGAGGACGGCAAGCCTATTGAACTCAAACACCTGCCTAACAACCGCCTGGTCAATAACCTATACGCCAAAATGGTTGACCAGAAAACCAACTACTCCTTTGGGCGCCCTTTCTCCTTTGACACGGACAACAAAGAGTATGCGGAGGCGCTTAGCACTGTTTTTGGGCAGCGTTTCTGCCGTACCCTCCGCAATGTTGGTGAGGGTGCGATTATCGGCGGCAAAAGCTGGCTCTATCCATATTACAACGGCGGTGAGCTTTGTTTCAAACGCTTTCCCGCAGATGAAGTGCTTGCCTTTTGGGCGGATGCAGACCACACCATCCTTGATGCAGCGGTGCACGCCTATGTGGTGCTGGAGTATGACGAAAGCGAACACATCAAGGAGGTGGTCAAGGTTGAGGTGCTGCACGGCGGAGGCGTGGATTGCTTTACCCGCCACTATGACGGCACATTGGAGCCGGATGCAAGTGCCTACTCCGGACCATACACAACGGTGACCGACCCCAAAACGGGCGAGGTCAAAGGCTATAATTGGGAACGCATCCCGCTTGTGTGCTTTAAGAGCTCCCACCATGAAATCCCCCTTTTGTCCAAGGTCAAGTGCCTCCAGGATGCTTATAACAACATCCTCAGCAACTTTGCCAACCAAATGGAGGAGGACATCCACACCACCATCCTGGTTATCAAAAACTATGACGGTGAGGACTTGGGCGGTTTTCGTAGAAACCTTGCCGCCTATGGTGCTATCAAGGTACGCTCCTATGAGGGCTCTGACGGCGGCGTGGACACACTGGAAATCAATGTGAACGCCGAAAACTATAAGGTGCTGCTCCAGATGCTCAAGGATGCCATCATTGAAAACGCCAGAGGCTATGATGCCAAAGACGAAAGAATGAACGGCAACCCCAACCAAATGAATATCCAGAGCATGTACTCTGACATTGACCTTGATGCCAATACCATTGAAATGGAATTTGCCGCAAGCATGGATGAGCTTTTGTGGTTTGTCAACGCCCACTTTGCCAATACCGGCAAAAAGAGCTTTGACGGCACCAAGGTAAAAATCATCTTTGACCGGGATGTGCTCATCAATGAAACGGAGGCCATCAACAACTGCAAAGCCTCCGTTGGCATCCTGTCCGATGAAACCATTGTCAAGATGCACCCGTGGGTATCTGACCCGGAGCAGGAACTCAAACGCATCAAGGACGAAAAGGAGGAGGCTATGGCAGACCCCTACCGCTCCGCTTTTGAGCAAAACCGCAACCCTCAGCAACCCGGCACAGTAAAGGACGGTGAGGACGGTGGCCAGACAGAGTAACGCCGCATATTGGGCGCAACGCATGAAAAATATGGAGGAGGCTCTGCTTGACCACTCCTATACCTATGTGGAAAACCTTGACCGCCAATTTGCCAACGCCGTGCAGGAGATTGAAAAGGATATTGCCGTTTGGTATCAACGCTTTGCGGATAACAATGACATTTCCCTTGCTGATGCTAAAAAGCTACTCACCTCCGGCGAACTCAAAGAGCTGCAATGGACGGTGGACGAGTACATCAAGTTTGGCAAGGAAAACGCCCTTGACGGTGCCTGGATAAAGCAGCTTGAAAACGCAAGCGCCAAGGTACATATCTCCAGACTGGATGCCCTCAAGCTGCAAATCCAGCAGCAGGCAGAGGTTTTGCACGCTCAAGTGGAGGCGGTAACAGAAAAAGCCGCCCGTGAGATTTATGAGGCGGGCTACTACCACACCGGCTTTGAGGTGCAAAGAGGCATCGGTCTTGGCTGGTCCCTTGCCGCCATTGATGAAAAGGTCATCTCCAAGGTGCTCTCAAGACCGTGGACGGCTGACGGGCAGACTTTCCGTGACCGCTGCTGGACGAACAAGCAAAGCCTTGTCAACACGGTCAACCAGGAAATCACCCGCATGGTCATCCGGGGCGAGGCACCGGACCGTGCAATCAGCAACATTTCCAAAAAGTTTGATGTGTCACGGCAGAAAGCTGGCCGGCTGGTGATGACGGAAAGCGCCTATTTCTCAAGCGCTGCCCAAAAGGACTGCTATGGAGAGCTGGATGTTGAGGAATACAAGATTGTGGAAAGCCTTGACACCCACACCTGCGAATTATGCGGCAGCATGGACGGCAAGGTGTTCAAGCGGTCTGAGTACGCTGTGGGGCTCACGGCTCCCCCATTCCACCCCTGGTGCCGTGGCTGCACCTGTCCCCATTTTGCCGATATGGACGGCATTGGGGAACGCTATGCGAGGGATGCCATCACAGGGGAACGCTTTAAGGTGCCCAAAGACATGACCTATGAGCAGTGGCGTGCCAAACAAAATGAGCTTTACGGCGCAGGCACGGTTGAAAAGCTCCGTGCCATGGGTTATAATGAAAGTGCCGACAAGGTGCAATTTGAGAACTACAAAAAGCGCCTTGGCGCCGATGCACCACGGTCTTTCAAGGATTTTCAGAATTTGAAATACAACAATAAGGTCAAGTATGATGAGTTGACTGGTTTGTATTCCTATAAAGGCAGAGTGCCAGAGGCTACCAAAACAGACTATGCGAATTATAAAGCCGTAAAGGCAACCGGCGTGATTGGCACAGTGCGTGTGCCGCCGGAAAGCATTGCAGTTGAGAGCCTTGCTTTTAATGATGCCCACGGCACCCGTCACGGCTGCACACTGGACGATGCAAAAAGCTATGTAAAAACAGCAAAGTGCACCGTGCGGCGTAAGCGTTGGGACGGTGTGAGCATCAACTGCTACTCTCTTGACGGCGCGGCATACATCAATGCCGACACAATGAAAATAAAAACGGCTTTTTCGGAAAAGGACTTTGACCCGACTACAAAAGCCATTGTGGAGGTGTTCAAAAAATGAATACTGTATATTGCCCCGTTCTGGATAGACAGGTGGACGGGAACACTTGCTTGGAAATCGTGCTTGTAGCAGACCGTGAGGCAAAGACCTCTATTTTGCCGCAAGGACTTGAATGGAATGACAAGCAGCGTGAAAAGTGCCTCCAATGTCCATATCACAATGACTTAGAGGACACGGAGGATTGACAACCAATTTCATTGATTAGAGCATCGTGCTGAAAATGCACGGTGCTTTTTTCATACACAAAATACCGCTGACCCGGCGGAACAAAGCAGGGTGACCACCACACGGGGACTGGCCCGACAAAAAGGAAAGTGGTGCAGAAAGGAGCCAAAACTATGAAACTGCAATGGATGAAAGACATTTTGGGTGATGCCTACACTGATGAGATGGATGCAAAAGTCAGTGCGGCATTGGGTGAGCGTTTTGTTGCCCGCGCCGACTTCAACGAAAAGACCGGCAAGGTCAAGGAACTGGAAACCCAGGTCACTCAGCTCAATGAGGGCATCAAGACCCGTGACAAGCAGCTTGAGGACTTGAAAAAGTCCGCCGGTGACAACGAGGAACTCACCAAACAGATTGAAACCCTCACCCAGCAAAACAAGGATGCCAAAGCCAACTATGACAAGGAGCTTGCCAAGGTCAAGCTGATGGCTGCGGTGGATGCGGAGCTCACCGCCGCAGGGTCCAAGAACAACACCGCCGTAAGGGCTGTGCTGGCTGAATTTCTGGAGGGTGCCAAAATCGTGGATGGCAAAGTCACCGCAACAGTTGGTGGGGAAACCATCACCCTTGCCAATAAGGTTGAGGCTCTGAAAAAGGACGCTGCCACAGATTTCATGTTTGGGACGGCGGCCAAGTATGAGGGATGGAAACCCGGCGATGGAGCAGACGGCGGCAAGCCTGGGAGCAACAAAAAGCTCTCCGAGATGTCCTACTCCGAGTTGGCAGACTATCTTGCAAAAAATCCCGATGCGAAACTGGAGGAATAAGCTATGAGAAATATCACCGCACCACGCACGGTGTCCTTTGAGGAGGCGCTGAGAAATCTGGCAAGCCGTTTGACCGGCGTGCCTGCATCCACTCTACCCCGCACCCAGGAGGGCATTGTGCAGTTTATGGCTGAAAACCTGCCGCCTGCCATTGATGTGGACGGTTTGGCGGAGGCTGTCACTGCGGAAGTGATTGCCCGGTTGGGCAAGGATGCCGCAGAAGTGCTTACCCAGATGGACACAGACACCGCAGAAACCACCGAGGATGCCCCAAATTTGACCGCTGACGGCACGAAAGCCACAGAGGCAACCGAGGACACCACCGGTACTCAAAACGGCTCTCAGAAAGCCACAGGAGCCGCAAAGCGTAACAAAACCAAATCTACTGACTAACAGAAAGGATGATAAAAATGGCTAACACTAAGTTTGATGCAAAGAGCTTTAACCCGGAGGCCTTTAAGTATAAGGCTGACCGCATCCCCCGCACCCGCCTCAACGAAATCCGCAAGAGCCGTGTGCTGGTAGGCAACCCGGACATCCGTGAGGTGTTCGCAAGCCAAAATGGCACCGGCTACGCAAGAATTGCCATGCGTGGCCTGCTTGACGGGGATGCCGTAAACTATGACGGCAAGACCGACATCACCGCAACCAGCACCAAGACCTTTGAGCAGGGCGTGGTTGTCATTGGTCGTGCCAAGGCATGGGTGGAAAAGGACTTTTCCTATGACATTACCGGCGGCGTTGACTTTATGGACAATGTTGCACAGCAGGTTGCCGAATACTGGCAGGATGTTGACCAGGACACTATCCTTGCCATTCTCAAGGGCGTTTTCTCTATGACCGGCGGCAAGAGCGGCGAGTTTGTAAAGGCTCACACTTTTGCGGTGGACGGTCCTATGGAGGCAACCACACTCAACACGGCAACCGCCCAGGCTTGCGGTGACCGCAAGAAAAAGTTTGCAATGGTGTTTATGCACTCCGTTGTAGCTACCAACCTGGAAAACCTCAACCTGCTCACCGCCCTCAAGTACACTGACAAGGACGGCGTGACCCGTGACCTCACCCTCTACTCCTGGAATGGCAAGCTGGTTGTGGTTGATGATGGTATGCCGGCCGTTGACGGCTATTTCCCTGCCGAAAGCACAACGCCTGGTGCTGTCCAGGTAAAGGCATCCGGTGCATCCACCGGGCAGATTGACCAGTCCAAGGTTACCCCGTATTTTGGTACGGGAAAGCCTGCTGCGGACAGCTATGTTGTTGCCGGTACGCAGTACACCAGCTATGTGCTTGGCGAGGGCTCTATCAGCTTTGAGGACATCGGCGCTAAGGTGCCTTATGAAATGTCCCGTGACCCCAAGACCCACGGCGGACAGGACACCCTCTACACCCGTCAGCGCAAGGTGTTTGCACCTTTTGGCATCTCCTATGAGAAAAAGTCCCAGTCCTCCCTCTCCCCGACTAATGCGGAACTGGAGAACGGCGCCAACTGGGCTCTTGTCCATTCCGGCGAGGAAAGCGAGAGCGACCGCTCCTATATTGCCCATAAGGCTATTGCCATGTGCTGCATCAAGTCTAAGGGCTAAGGTGGTACGCCGTGACCGTGTATGAGGCCGTTGTGCTCCGATTGGCTATGTTGGGGTACGAGGTCACCGACAATGACAAAACCGGCCTTGAATATCTCATCAATAAGTGTGAAAAGGACATCCTGGCAAACATAAATCAAAAGTTGTTGCCGGATGGCCTTTTTTACACGCTTGTGGATATGGTGGCCGGTCACTTTATGTATAACAAAAAAGCCGCCGGTGCTTTGGAGGGCTTTGACTTTGAGGCTCCTGCCAAAAGCATTACAGAGGGTGATATTTCTGTCACCTTTGCCGGTGCAAGCGATGGCGCACAATCTGCGGAGGCACGCTTTGATGCCCTGCTTGCCACGCTGATGCACCCGGCAGAGAGCACCCTTGCGGCTTATCGGAGGATGCGATGGTAAGCGCCGCCTATAAAAAAGCTGTGCAGGGTATGTGGAAGGGCAAGGCTACGGTCACCGTGCTGGCGGGGGCTCTCAACCCCGCCAAAGGGCGCACGGGGCCAACAGAAAGAGGGGTAGTATCAGATGCCCCCTGCCGCATATCTCACACCACCATAAAGAGCACACAGCCCTCTGAGGAGGCTGCTGCGGTTGCACAGTCCGTGACCCTTTACATTGACCCCTCCGTGGACATCCCGGAGGGGTCCAAGGTCACGGTCACGCAGAACGGTGTCACCCGTGACTATGAACGGAGCGGCACCCCTGCGGTCTACTCCACCCACCAAGAAATTCCCCTTGAACTGTTTAGGGGGTGGGCGTGATGAATTGGGGCAACTGCGACTACAAGCAGCTACTCAAGCTGAAAGAGAATATTGACCGGCTCCAGTCAATGGACATGCAGAAATTTTGCCGGGATGCCTCAAAGGAACTGGCGGCACGCCTGCTTTCTCTGGTCATCCCCGCCACCCCGGTTGGGCAATATCCAAAATCAACCGGCAAAAAGGGCGGCACACTCCGCCGTGGCTGGACAGCCAAGAGCCAAGCCGAGGCAACAAAGGGCGGCAAGGCGGATGTCAAAGCCTATGCACAAAGCCTGCCGGTGTTCAAACAGGGCAGCAACTACTACATTGAGGTTATCAACCCCGTGGAATACGCCAGTTATGTGGAGTTTGGACACCGCACACCCGGCGGAAAAGGTTGGGTATCTGGGCAATATTTTCTCACCCTGTCGGAGCATGAACTGGAAAAGGTTGCTCCAAAGGTGCTTGAGAAACGGCTGACAGAACTATTGCGGGAGGTGTTCAATGTCTAACATCAATTTCAACAGCATTTATGACGGCGTAACGCTTGCCCTGCACGCCGCATTTCCAAAGTGCAAAGTGCACGGCGGAGATGTAAGGCAGGGCTTGAGCACCGGAGATTTCAATGTTGTCATGCCGGGAGCAGACCACACAAAAGAGGTGGGGCACCGCTACCGCAGGACACCCTCTCTGGATGTCCTCTATTACCCGAAAGCACGCCCATGTACTGCGGAGTGCTACGATGTGGCGCACCGGCTTATGGGTGTTTTGGACAGCATCACAACCCCGGAGGGTGACATCATCCACGCCTCAAGCCTCAAGTGGCAGATGCAGGACAATGTGCTGCATGTCCTTGTGGAGTATGCTCACTGCGTTTACATTCCGCAGGTGCAGGAGGCTATGGACACTCTGAAAATTGAACAGGAGGGATAAAGCCTATGGCAAAGACCAATACCGGAGCCGTGGGTGCTGCTTATTCCAAAGAGCAGCTTTCACGCTCCCAGAAATACGCCAACAGCAAGGATTTAATCAGCGCCTTGCTGAATGACGGCGAAACCTACACCTTGGAACAGGTGGACAAGCTGATTGCAGACTATAAGAAAGGCAAGGTGAGATAATATGGCTCTTGGAGGAGGCACCTGGCTGACCCAGAACAAGGTTTTGCCCGGTACTTATGTTGTTTTCTCCAGCGTGGCAAAGGCATCCGCAACGCTTTCCGACAGAGGATATGCGGCGGCCCCCTTTAAGCTGAGTTGGGGACCCGAAAATGAGGTTTTTGCTGTGACCTCCGGAGAATTTCAGAAAAACAGCAAGGCTATTTTTGGCTATGCGTATGACCATCCCAAGATGTTGGCACTGCGTGAGATTTTCCTGCACGCCACCACAGTGTATTGCTACCGTTTAGGCTCCGGCGCAAACAAGGCAACCAATACTTTTGCGGAGGCGAAATACCCCGGCGCGCGCGGCAATGACATCACAATCAAAATTGCGGCGAATGTGGACAACGGGGACTTGTGGGATGTCAGCACCTATCTTGACGGCACCTGCATTGAAACCCAGACGGTTGCCGATGCAAAGGGCCTTGCCGCCAATGATTATGTGGTGTTCAAGAGTTCCGCACAGCTCAGCACCACCGCAGGCGTGGCACTAACTGGCGGCACCGACATCACCAGCATCACAGGTGACCATCACCAGGCGTTTTTGGACAAGATTGAGGCGTATTCTTTCAATGCCCTCTGCTGCCCTGCCTCTGATGCCACAACGGTCAAACTCTATGCCGCCTATACGGAGCGTGTCCGTGATGAGGTTGGTGCAAAATTCCAGCTTATTGCGTGGCAGCCGTCCACCGTTGACTATGAGGGCGTGATTGGTGTGTGGAACACCGCAAGCCACGCCACCATTTCCGGCGTGGACGAAAACGCCCTTGTGTATTGGGCAACCGGCGCACACGCAGGCGTTGCAGTCAACAAGTCCCTCACCAACTACAAGTATGACGGTGAGCTCATCATTGACACCGAATACACGCAGGCGGAACTTGAGCAGGCTATCAAGGCAGGCAAGTTTATGCTCCACAACGTCAACGGTGCTGTCCGTGTGCTTGAGGACATCAACACACTGCTCACCCTCACCGACACCAAGGGCGAGGTGTTCCAGAGCAACCAGACTATCCGGGTGTGTGACCAGATTGCCAATGATGTGGCGGTGCTGTTCAATACCCGTTATGTGGGCACCGTTCCCAACGATGCCTCTGGGCGCGCATCCCTTTGGGGCGATATTGTCAAGCTCATCCAGGAGCTTGAGAAAATCCGCGCCATTGAGAACTTTGACACAGACAGCGTGACCTGTGAACAGGGTGACAAGAAAAAGGCGGTGCTCTGCACCATCAACGGCCTCAACATTGTCAACGCTATGAGCCAGCTCTATATGAGCGTGATTATTCAGTAAGGAGGGATTGACACATGCTCAATAATACGATGAACACACAGGATGCTGTCAGCGCCAACTTTGCTGAGTGCTTTGTGACACTGAACGGCACCCGCTACTCCATGCTGATGGCAAAGGAGTTTGAGGGCAAGGCATCCATCAACACCAAAGAGGTCTACAAGTTGGGCAGTCCCGTGGTTGGGCACAAGGCCCAGACCGTTGCCCTTGCGTTTTCCATGACCGTCTACAAGTGTACGGAAATCTTTGACCAGGTGGTGGAGGAGTTTATCAAGACCGGCGTGATGCCAACTTTTGATATTCAGACCTCAAACGAGGACCCCGCCACATCCGTTGGCAGGAGCTCCAAGATTTATAACAACTGTGTGCTGGACGGTGATGTGATGCTTTCCATGTTCAATGCGGAGGGTGATTTTGTCGAGCAGTCTATTGAGGGCTACTGTGACGGCTTTACCCGCCCGGAAAAGTACACCAACCCGTCCTATATGTAAGGACTGACAAAAAGGAGGAAATACACCCATGAGTAAAACTTTATCTGCTTTTATGCGCTCCAATGTAGCGCCTATCACCAACCATTTCTATGCCGCCTCTCCCCGTTTCAAGGGGGAGGACGGCAAGCCGATGGCCTGGGAAATCTGCTGCATTTCCGCAGATGAATATGCACGCATCCGTGCTGCCTGCATCAAGCAGGTGCCTATCCCCGGCAAGAAAAATCAGTACACACAGCAGCTTGACACCTATGCTTTCCAGGCCAAGGTGTGCGCCCGCTGCACGGTGTTCCCCGACCTTAACAACGCCGAACTCCAGAACGATTGGGGCGTTGCAAAGCCGGAGGAACTGCTTGGCAAAATGCTCATCGGCGGTGAGTTTGATGACTACATGACGGAGGTTTTCCAGGTCAACGGCTTTAAGACCGAGGATGAACTGGTTGACGATGCAAAAAACTGATAGAGGACGGTGACCCGGAGGCGAACTATGCACACTACTGTTTGCAGGAGTTTGGCTGGGAGCCGTCCAAATTTTTGAATTTGCCCGTTGCAGAGCGTGCTTTTGTGATTGCCTCCATATCCGTCCGATGCGACAAGGAACGGAAAGAAAAGGCAAAGCTGGAAAGCAAGGCGAAAATGGGCAAAAAGCATTAACTCTTTTGAAAGGGAGGTGACACAGTGGCAACAATTAGGTCACAGATGGTGCTCAATGATGGCATGACATCTGTATTGAGAAAAATCTCCGGAGCACTTACCACCACACTGGATGCGTTTGAACAAATGCAGCGTGCCTCCGGGCAGTCTATCAACTCTGCCCAATTTGCTGCCGCACGCTCCCAATTAGTAGGTGCCAACACAGAACTGGACAAGATGGCGGACAATTTCCAGAAAGCGGGCTCTAAGGCTGACGGCTTGATGGGAAAAATCTCCGGCATAGCCGCCGGTATTGCAAGCATTGCAACCGTGCAGAAACTTGTCACCCTGTCCGATGATGTGACCAGCGCCCAGGCGCGTCTTAACCTGCTTGTCACAGATGGCGGCAGCGTGGATGAGTTGGAGGCAAAAATCATGGCCTCTGCCAACCGTTCACGCTCCGCCTACCTTGACACGGCATCTGCCGTTGCCAAGTTGGGACTGAACGCTGGAAACGCCTTTGACCACGACATGGACCAAGTTATTGCGTTCATGGAGCAGGTCAACAAGCAATTTGTCATCGGCGGCGCAACCGCCAGGAACAGAGCAACGCTATGGTGCAGCTCACACAGGCGATGGCGGCCGGCGCACTGAGAGGCGAGGAACTAAACTCTATCCTTGACAGTGCCCCCGGTATTGCCAGAGCCATTGAGCAGTATATGGGCGTTGCGGAGGGCTCCATCAAGGAATATGCAGCGGAGGGCAAGGTCACCGCACAGGTGGTTAAAAATGCCCTGTTTTCCGTTGCGGATGAAACCAACGCAAAGTTTGAAAGTATGCCCATGACCTGGGCGCAGGTGTGGACAATGATGAGCAACATTGCCTTGCAGGCTCTTGAGCCCGTCCTCACTTTCATAAACTGGCTTGCCAACAACATTGAGATTATAGGTCCGCTTGTTTTGGGCGTTGCGGCGGCTCTTGCAGTGTACCTTATCGCTACAAAGGGCGTTGCGGCGGCAACCAAAGTGTGGACTGCCGTGCAGACAGCTTTTAATGCCGTTATGGCACTCAACCCTGTTTTCCTTATCATTATGGGCATCATTCTGCTCATTGCCCTCATCTACGCTGTGGTTGCCGCCGTGAACAGAGTGACGGGTGCAAGCACATCCGCCACGGGCATCATCTGCGGTGCTGTTCTGGTGCTTGCCGCAATCATCGGCAACACCGTCATAGGCTTGCTCAATGCTATCATCCAGTTTATCTGGAGCATCTTTGTTGAGCCGTTTTTAGGTATCATTGAATGGATTTTGAATGTGTGCAACGGCGGATTTAACAGCTTTGGTGATGCCGTGGCAAACCTCATTGGCAACATCATCTCTTGGTTTTTGTCTTTGGGCAAGGTTGTCACAAAAATCATTGATGCTATTTTCGGCACCGATTGGACAGGCGGACTAAACGCCTTGCAGGACAAGGTGCTTGCATGGGGCAAGAATGAAAACTCCATCACCCTTGACCGTGAAGCACCGACCATTGACCATCGTTTTGAGTATGGCGATGCCTGGAGCAAAGGCTATGACTTTGGCGCCGGCGTTGAGAACAAAATTGGCGGCATGTTCAACATGGGTGACGGCGGCGGCTTTGATATGTCCAGCATGATGGGCGATGTCGGCAGTATTGCCGGTGATACCGGGAGCATTGCTGACAGCTTATCTGTTACGGATGAGGAACTGGAGTATTTGCGTGACATTGCGGAGCGTGATGCAATCAACCGTTTCACCACCGCAGAGGTCAAGATTGACATGACCGGCATGACCAACAAGATTGACGGCAGTGCCGATATTGACGGAATTATCACGGAGCTCACAGACGGCTTTACCGAGGCCCTTGTGACCGCCGCTGAGGGGGTGCATGAATAATGAGTTACACCTGCTACTTGGACGGTGTGGAATGGCCGACACCGGAAAAACTCACAGTAAAGATAAAAGGCCAAAACGAAACCATCACCCTCTTAAACGAGGGTGAAATCAATTTTCTCCGTGTGCCGGGTCTGACAGAGATTGTGGTGCCGTTTACCCTGCCTATGCTTTCTGCCGCCCGGTCACCGGAGTATTACCTTGGCATCCTTGAGAAGTTGAAAACCGACAAGCGCACCACAAGGTTTATCATGGTGCGCCGTTCACCGAACGGGCGGAGCCTCTATGACACGAACATGAAAGTGAGCGTTGAGGACTACAACATTGTGGAGGAGGCCAAGGAGGGGCTTGATGTCAGTGTGGATGTCAACCTCAAGCAGTGGCGTGCCTACGGTACAAAGACATTTACTGTGGAAAAGCCGGCCGCAAAAAAGAAAAAGGCAACCGTTTCTGTCAAAAAGGAACGGGATGCCAGCACCGCACCCAAAACCAAGACCTACACCGTAAAGAAAGGTGATACGCTCTGGGCAATCGCATCCAAGTATTATGGCAGCGGCGCTCAGTACACCAAGATTTACAAAGCAAACACGGATAAAATCAGCAACCCCAACCTCATCTATCCTGGGCAGGTGTTTACCATCCCATGAGTTGTGAATTGCTGATACAACACGGGGCCAATGCAATGCTCCCTCCCGTGGTGGAGGATATCACCATTGAGTGGGAGCGCCAGGGGCAACCGGGCAAGATGACCTTTGAGGTGGTCAAGACCGATGGCCTCAGCTTTCAAGAGGGGGACCCGTGCCGTTTTTCCGTGGACGGCACCCCCATCTTTTATGGCTTTGTGTTTGAAAAATCCCGCAAGGGCAGCAATCCGGCTGTTATCCAAGTAACAGCATACGACCAGCTTTATTATCTGAAAAACAAGGACACCTATGTGTATGAGAACAAAACCGCCCGCGACCTTATCAAGATGATTGCGGAGGATTTCAAACTCAATATTGGTGACATTGAGAGCACCGGTCACACGATTGCAAGCCGTGTGGAGGACAACCAAACCCTTTTTGACATCATCCAGAACGCTTTGGATGCAACACTCAAAGCCACCGGCAAAATGTTTGTGCTCTATGATGATGTTGGAAAGCTGACCCTAAAGAGCATCGGCAACATGAAATTGGGTGTGCTCATTGATGAGGACACCGCCGGTGACTACGACTATACAAGCTCCATTGCATCCCAAACCTATGACAAGGTAAAGCTGACCTATGAGAACAAGGACACCGGTAAGCGTGAGGTCTACATTGCCCAGGACAGCTCACACATCAACCAGTGGGGCGTGCTCCAGTATTATGAGAAGTTGGACAGCAACGGCAATGCTAAAGCAATGGCGGATGCCTTGCTTGACCTCTACAATACCAAAACACGCACCCTGCGGCTCAAGGATGTCCTTGGTGACATCCGTGTAAGGGCAGGCACGCTGCTGGTGGTCATGCTTGGACTTGGTGACATCAATGTGTCCAACTATCTCATGGTGGAACAGTGCAAGCACACTTTCAAGGACGGGATGCACCTCATGGAGCTCAAAATGCGAGGTGGTACATTTGTCACTTGATATTAACCAGCTTGTCAAAGCCGTCAAGCAGGCGGCTGTGGAGGCCGTGCAGGCATCCGGCCCTATGAGCGTATGCTTTGGCACAGTCACCTCCGCCTCTCCGCTTAAAATCCAGGTTGACCAGAAAAAGACCTTGACGGAGGCACAACTGATGCTCACCAACAATGTCCGTGATTTCACAGTTGAGATGACAGTTGACCACCGGACGGAGAACGCAAGCGGAGGCTCTGGGGATGCCTCTTTTGCATCCCACAATCACGCATACAAGGGGCGCAAGTCCTACCGTGTGCATCTTGCCCTCAAGGCAGGAGAAAAAGTCATTTTGCTCCGCTGTGACGGTGGGCAAAAATTCTTAGTCTTAGACAGATGGGAGGCACCGTGATGGCAACATTACCGACAACCGGGGATGACCTTGACCTCATCGGTTTTGCGGTTGAAAGTCAACCCGGATATACCCATAAGCTGGACATTGACCGTGGGCGTGTGGGAGGCATGACGGATGAGCAGGATGCGGTTTTGCAAGCGGTCTATCTCATCTTGAATGTGGAGCGTTATGCGTTCCCCATCTACTCTCGTGACTACGGCTCAGAACTGTCCGACCTTATTGGCACGCCGAGGGACTACGCTATAAGCGAAATCAAGCGCCGCATCACCGAGGCTCTGACCCAGGATGACCGCATTACAAGTGTGGATGATGGAGTTTTGAAACAAGTGGGCGCGGCGTGCGTGCCAAATTTACGGTCAACACCATCTATGGTGACTTGACCGCAGAAAAGGAGGTTGAAATCTAACGATGTTTGAAAGCAAAACCTATGAGGTGCTTGTCAAGAGCGCCCTGTCAAGAGTTTCCTCCGCCCTTGACAAGCGTGAGGGCTCTATGGTGATGAATGGCGTGGCACCGTCTATGGCAGAGCTTGCCCAACTCTATATTGGGCTTGACTTTGTTTTCAGCGCCACCTACATTGCCACAGCACCCCGTGAGTATCTGATAAAGAGAGCCGCTGACCGCAACATGAGCCGTACCCGGCAAGTGCTGCGGTTTTTCGTGCGGAATTTAACATTGAGGTGCCGGTTGGCACTCGTTTCTCCTGCGAGGGTCTAAACTTTGCTGTGACAGAACGGATGGGCACCGCCGCCGACACAGACACCGGCCTCAGCCATAAAGTGACCTGTGAAACGGCCGGTGCTGTTGCCAATGATTATGCCGGCACTCTTATCCCTATTGAATATGTGGACGGCTTGACCCATGCGGAACTGGTTGAGCTGCTTATCCCCGGTGACGATGAGGAGGAAACGGAAACTTTCCGCCAGCGTGTGCTTGACAGTTTCCAGTCCCAGGCGTTTGGCGGCAACCAGGCGGACTATACCGAAAAGGTGCGCGCTTTGGAGGGTGTCAGTGCTGTCAAGGTGCACCCCGTCTGGAATGGGAGTATAAACCCCTCCGACCTTATCCCAAACGCCGCTGTGACAGCATGGTACACGGGAATAATCGGCACTTTGGATGTGGATGCTGCGGCTTGGCTCACGGCAGTCTATACGGCGGCAAGCCAAAAGCAGTTGACCGTTGGCGGCTCCGTCAAGCTGGTCATTATGGCATCCAACGACAAAGCGCCGTCCAGCACCCTGCTCAATGAGGTGCAGACCACCGTTGACCCAACCCAAAACACCGGAGAGGGACTTGGACTTGCTCCCATCGGTCATGTGGTAAATGTGGTGGGCGTAACACCGGAAACGGTCAACATCACCCTCAACTTGACCTATGCCTCCGGTTGGAATTGGGCGGCGGTAAAAAGCTATGTGGAAACCGTGATTGATGATTACTTTGAGGAACTTGCCAAAGCGTGGGAAACCTCAGAACATTTGACCGTCCGCATATCACAGATTGAAAGCCGCATCCTCTCCGAGTGCTCCACCATGATAACCGACATTGGCGGCACGAAAATAAACGGCAAGGAGGAAAACCTTGTGCTGGATGCTGACAGCATCCCCGTGAGAGGGGTGGTTGTGGATGGATAGAAAACTCCTTGACTATCTGCCCCCGGTGCTCCGTGAAGTCATGGAGTTTCAAGCCATCAATGAGGCGAATGAGCCGGAAATCTCCCTTGCGTGGGATGCCCTCAGCCTTGTTATGGCAAACCAGTTTTTGGACACGGCAGACAGCACGGGCCTTTCCGTGTGGGAGCGTGAGCTTAAAATCTATCCCAAAGACACAGACACGCTGGAAACCCGCAGGGCACGCATCAAAGCAATGTGGAACTTGGAACTGCCTTATACGCTGCCGTGGCTAAAGAACTGGCTCACAAGCATCTGCGGCCCCACAGGGCATGAAGAAACCGTGGCGGACTACACCATCAACATCCAGCTTGATTACAACACTTTGCCGGATGCAGACAGCTTGGCGCAGGAAATCCTAAACATGCTGCTTGCCGTCCGCCCAAGCAATATGCGGGTGCTTATGACTGCCTTTTTGCAGTCTTACGGCACACTTACCCACGGTGCCTGCAATGAGATGTCCAACTATATGGAGGTATGGCCCCACATTATCAACAACATTGAAAGCAACGGCTCCGCCGCAATGGTGGGCGCGTTGGAATACCACGCAACCGTTGAGATTTATCCGAAAGAACAGGAGGTATAAACGATGTCTAACACCTATGGCACCATCATCACCACGAAAGGTGCGGCTATTATTGCGGATTGCATTGTCAACGGCGACCAGCTTGTCATTTCAGAGGCAGCGGCCGGTGACGGCAACGGCGCGTATTATCAGCCGACCGTCAACCAAGAGCATCTTGTCCATGAATGTTGGCGCGGCGAAATTGCCGCCGCAGAACTCAACCCCTCAACGCCTAACATGCTTGATGTGAAAATCGTCATTGACGATGAGGTGGGCGGCTTTACTATCCGTGAAATGGGCCTTTTCAACAAGGACGGCACATTGATTGCTGTCTGCAACACACCGGACACAGAAAAGGTTGCCATTTCCGGCGGCGTGTCCGGCAAGCTCACAATGGTCATGCACATCATTGTGGCGGATGCATCCGTGGTGGAGTTTACCATCAACCCCTCTCTTGATACCGTCAGCCAAGAGGAACTTAATGAGGCTATTGCACTGCACAACGCCAGCGGCTCCAGCCACGCTGACATCCGCCTGCTTGCACTTAACTCCATGCAGGTGGGGGATGCCTATACCAAAGAGGAAAGTGATGCACGCATTGCATCCGGTGTCAGCACGCACAATGCAAACACAGAGGCACACCCCTCTATTTTGTCCGGCATATCAGGCCTTGACAGCCGCCTCACAACGCTTGAGTTGAAATACGGCACGAATGTCACCGGCAACTCTTTCAGTATCAGCTTTGCAACCTCACAGGTCTGGTGGTGACGGGCGTGTGGAACAAAAACTATGCAAGGATTGAGTTTTAATGCCTAATTATGACATCATCCCGTTGGCGGTTGACCTCTTGGACTACACCATCCAAAGGGTGAAAACCAAAGAGCCGGAATACAGAAAAGTCAAGGCTCTTGTGCAGGAAAACGGGCAACTTGCGGAAAGAGAACTTTTTGAGAAAATCCGTGATGACGGAAAGCCGCACTTTCCGAAAAGTCAGACATTTCACCTGTGCGCCCGTCTTGAGGAGTGTGCAATCACCATTTTGGAAAAGTGCATCTCCGCAGACGGCAGATATTTTGAAACGGATTTTGAGGACAGGCTCAAAGACCTTGATGCCGTGCTGGTTGCTTGTGACACCATGCTCCAGCACATCAACCTCAGTTTCAAGAAAAAGTACATCACGGGTGACCAGTGCCACTATTGGGCGGAGCTTGTCCGCCCGGTACGGCAAAAAGCCTTTAGTTGGCGCCGCAATGACGGAAACCGTGCGGCGGCTCTGCGTGAGGCAAAGCGTGCCCATGAACTTGCTAAAATGAGCCAGATGGCACAGCAGATTGCTGAGGCTATGGTGAAACATTCATAAACGGATATACCGGCCATGAGCCGTTATATTGGGGTGTGACCTGTTTATATCTTTCCTCCCCGAACACGAACAACACCAACAACGCCTACTACTTGAACACCAATGGCGATGTCAACAACAACAACTGCAACAATACCAACGGGTCCCGTCCCGCTCTGATGGTAAGGTCCGACCGAGTAGGCCCAAAGCCGAAAGCAGCACCGTCCATCGCATCAAAGGAGGTCACATCCCGTCTTGGAGCATCCAAGACAAACACATTGCGCTGATGCAGGGCATCCGGCAAAACCGGGTGCTCCGCTGCTGGTCCTGTCTGCTCCGGCACCAGAACGGCGCACAATGAGAGGACGGCCAGCCAAAACACAGACAGGAGGCCGCCCATTTTGGAAAACAAATTTACTGATATATGCACCTTTGAGGTGCTATACAAAGCATACCTTGCGGCACGCCGGGGCAAACGCTCCAGAGCCGCAACCGCACACTATGAAGTGCATCTTTTGGAAAACATCGTCAACCTTGTGTATATCTTGACCACCAAGACATACCGCCCCGGTGTTTTCCGTGTATTCTATGTTTATGAGCCAAAGAAAAGGCTTGTGCAGGCTCCGGCTTTTGTGGACAAGGTTGTGCAGCACGCTGTGGTGGATAATATCCTCTATGAGCGTATCACCAACAGCTTTATCTTGGACAACTACGCCTCACAGAAAAACAAGGGACTGCACTTTGGCTTGGATAGGCTCAAAGGATTTTTAACCGATTACTGGAACAAAAACCACACCGCAGACGGTTGGGTGCTCAAATGCGATGTGCGGCATTTCTTTGCCAGCATCGACCATGACAGGCTCAAGGAAAAGCTCAAAAAGCTGGACCTTGAGCCTGTGCTTTATGACCTTTTGTGTGTCTATATTGACTGCTCAGACGGTCTGCCGCTTGGTTATCAGACAAGCCAACTGTTTGCCTTGTACTACCTGGATGAGTTTGACCACTTTGTAAAAGAAAAGCTCCATATCCGCTACTATGGCAGATACATGGATGACTTTTTCCTCATCCACCCGGACAAAGAATATTTGCAGTATTGCCTCACGGAAATACAGGCATTTATGGCATCTCTTGGTCTGGAACTCAATGAGAAAACACAGATTTTCCCGCTTAGACATGGGATGGACTTTCTTGGTTTTCACACCTACCTCACGGACAGCGGCAAGGTCATCCGCAAGCTGCGGCACAGCAGCGTGAAAAAGATGCGCGCCAAACTCCGCAGGTGGGAAAAGGAATACCCCACTGGTCTTGTGACCCGTGAGGAAATCCTGCAATCCTGGCAGGCGTGGGATGCTCACGCTGCACACGGCAACACTTGGACCCTACGCCAACAGGTGAGGGACCGTGTTCAAAATATCTTAAAGGAGGAAATCTAAATGGCAACAACTACCCTTGGCAACAAAAGTGTCGGCAGCATTGTCAAGCTGAAAGAAAATGGCGTGCTGGTGGACTTTTATGTTGCCAAACATGACTATGAGAACGGGCTCAACGGCTCCGGACGCACTCTGGTTGTCCGCAAGGACTGTTATGACACCAGGCAGTGGCACACCTCAAATGTGAACGCCTACGCTACAAGCGCCATTGACACCTGGCTCAACAGCACCTACAAAAACCTGCTTGATGCGGACATCCGTGGTGTCATCGGCACTACCAAAATCAAGTACACCCCCGGCAACGGCAACACCACCGTTGGCACACTGGAGCGTGCTATTTTCCTGTTGTCCGTCACCGAACTTGGCAAAACCGCAAGCTATGCGAATACGGAGGGCACCGCACTCTCCATTGCAAGCTCTCTGCAAATTGCCTACTTGAATGGCTCCGCCGTTGTTCAGTGGACCCGCTCCCCGCGCACGAACAGCACCAACGGCGCCTGCTACTTGTACACCGATGGCGGTGTCTACAACAACTACTGCCACTATACCCGCGGGTCCCGTCCCGCTTTCACTCTCCCCTCCACCCTCTCTGTCAGCGATGACGGCTCTGTGTCCGTCAACACTGCGCCCACGATTTCCGGCAGCTATGCGACCGGCACCAATCTGGGCACTAAGACCGCAGGCTTTAATCTCACCTATACGGTTGCGGATGCAGACGGGGACACAGTGACGGTCAAGGAGTATCTGGACAATGTTCTCCAGCGCACCTATACGGCAACGCTTGGGGCAACCAACACTTTCCAGTGCGTGACCGCTGCAAATTTCCAGACGGTGCTCAACGGTGCCCACACCCTCAAGGTGGTTGCCAATGACGGAAAAGCGGACAGCGCCGCCTACACCATCACTTTCACCAAAAAGGTGACCAAGGCAACCATCACTCTGGCAAGCGCCCTGCCTGCGGATGACATCATCCAGGTTATGGTTATGACCCTCACAAGCTCCATCCCGGCTGATGCAAACCTTAAGGTGCTTGTCACCAACAATGCCAATGACAGCAGCCCTGTTTGGGAGGATGCCACGGCGGACATCAAAAGCGGTGTCAATCATGTATTTACCAACAAAACCGCCGCCAATGGTTTTGCTTTCAACTTCAAGCTCTCTGTTGAGCGTGGAGCCAGCGATACCGGCGGCTATATTTCTAACATTGGAGGTGCTTTTGAATAATGGCTGTTTACTATGACAACACAAGCCTCAAGGCAAAGCATGAGCGCAAGCGCTCCCTGGAGGAGTTGACCAAAGAAAACAAAGAACTCAAGACCCGGCTCCAGGCTACGGAGGATGACTTGACCAATACCCAGGTGGCCCTCACGGAAGTCTATGAGCTGCTGGCAGGAGGTGGAGAGAATGGCTAAGGTATATGCTGCCCTCATCCGCAAGGGCCTCAAGACCCTGGAGGATGTACCCGCCAACCTGCGTGATGCTGTTGCCAAGCTGTTGGAGGAGGACACCAATGTGTAAGCTCCGCTGGCGGCTTGCTTTATTTTTGCTGAGAAAGGAGGTGCAAGATATGGCTATTGTGTATGCAACCCTTATCATCAAGGGCCGCAAGACTATTGACCAGGTGCCCGCTTTGCTGCGTAAGCAGGTGGAGGAAATCCTGGCAGACTTGGAGGTTGAGGTCTAACTCCCCAGCCAGCAGGAGAGGCGCATCCGTGTGGTGCGCCTCTCTTATTTTGAACGACAGGAGGACAAAAAGATGCTGGAAACACTGAGGAGTTATTGGTCTATCATCTCCACCATCATCACTGTGGTAGCCGTCCCCGCCATCGGCTACCTCTACAAAAAATATAAACAGGCGGATGCAAGACAAAAAGCGGTGGAGTTGGGTGTGCAGGCCCTCCTCCGTGACCGCATCGTACAATCCTATTATCACTATGAGGAGCGCGGATGGATAACCCTACATGGACTTGAGAATGTCAACGCCATGTATAAGGAGTACCACGCTTTGGGTGGCAACGGCACAGTCACATCATTGGTCAATTCCATCCGTGAACTTGAGGTACGGGACGATAAACGCCCCGCCTCTCAAGAATGAGCCGGAAAGGAGGGCACATGGAGTTTTCAAAGAAAATGTTGGTGCTGCACTCCTTTGTGACCGTTTCCTTGATAACTGCCACGGTGGTCATCAACATTGCAACCGAGCACGATGTCACCGCCCTTGCCGCCCTTGCTGGTACATCCTTTGTGGTTGACGGCACCTGGGGCGGTTTTTATCTGTGGAAATCCAAGAATGAAAACCGGGCGAAATATGCCCAAAAATTTGTACGGCTGTTTGCCAAAGAGTACGGCGTGGAGAACGCCATCCGCTTGGCAGAAATCGTGCTGAAAGACTGAAAAGGAGGTTTATAGCATTGAGTAACAGCAAACTGGTGGACTATACCAAAATTTCCCCAAACAAGACAAGTCCCAGAAACCACAAAATTGACACCATCACCATCCATTGTGTGGTAGGTCAATGCAGCGTGGAAACCCTGGGCAATGTGTTTGCCCCTACATCCAGACAGGCAAGCTCCAACTATGGCATTGGCTATGATGGCCGCATCGGCATGTATGTGGAGGAAAAAGACCGCTCCTGGTGTTCGTCCTCCGCAAGCAACGACAACCGGGCAATCACTATTGAGGTTGCCAGTGACACCAAGCACCCCTATAAGGTGAGAGATGCCGCCTATAAGGCCTTGATTGACCTGTGCACGGACATCTGCAAGCGCAACGGCATCAAAGAGCTCAAGTGGAAAGCGGACAAGTCCCTCATCGGCAAGGTGGAGCAGCAAAACATGACGGTGCACCGCTGGTTTGCCAATAAGGCTTGCCCCGGTGATTATCTCTATAACCTGCACGGCCAGATTGCCGCTGAGGTCAACGCAAGGCTTGGGGTAGTATCTGATACCACCCCAGACACAAACGCCGCCCTGGAGTACGCTGTGGGCGATGTGGTGACCTTTAAGGGCACCAAGCACTATGCAAGCTCCAACGGCACAAACGGAAAGACATGCAAACCCGGCGAGGCAAGGGTGACCTCTGTGGCGAAAAACGGAAAGCACCAGTACCACCTCATCAAGACCACCGGCAGCACCTCCACCGTTTATGGTTGGGTGGATGCCGCAGACATCACCAAAGCAAGCGCATCCATTGCAAAAGGCAGCAAGGTCAAGGTCAATAAAGGCGCTAAAACCTACACGGGCGGCTCTCTTGCATCGTTCGTTTACAGTACGGTTTACACCGTCATGCAAATTGACGGTGACCGTGTGGTTATCGGTAAAGACGGCGTTGTGACCGCTGCCGTCAACATCAAAAACCTCACCCTTGTGGGGTAAAAATAAGAGGAGGATTTCACTATGGAAAACATCTTTGACTGGTCCGTTATTCTCAGCCTCGTGGGTGTGTTGGTGGTCATCACCAACATCATTGTGCAGGTGCTCAAAAAGCTCACCTGGGACAAGCTGCCCACAAACATCCTTGCCACGCTTGTGGCAATCGTTTTGACCCTTGGAGCGTTCTTTGCCTACTGCCAGATTAAAAGCATCACCGTGGTGTGGTACATGGTTGCCGCTGCGGTTGTGCTTGGCTTTATGGTTGCCTACGCCGCCATGTTCGGCTTTGACAAGCTCAAAGAGGTCATTGCACAGTTGGATAAAAACAAAAAGGAATAAGACAGCGAAAAGCCGGAGAGGTGTGACCCTCTCCGGCTTTTTTTTGCGTTCTATGACATAAGCGCTTGCACGCCTTTTATAATCTTGTTGTAGTCATCCTCAACGGTCATAAAATCATTTTCATATCCTTGCAGCTCATCAACGAAAGCCTCTAACCGTCTGTTTTGTCCCGCCTGCGTTTTTAGGCGCATAGCCTCTGTTGTTTCCTTGGTATAAATGCGCCCCAGGAAATCCGTCTTGAGAGCATCCACTGCCGAAAGCACACTCTCTGCTGCTTTGAGCATCTGCTCATCCACTTTGCACCCGGCTTTTTTGGCTTGCAGCAAGGTCAATGCCTTGCGTTCCGCCAACTGCAACCGGCTGAAAAATGTTTCATAGGCAAAGGTTTGTTGACAAAGCTGGAAACTCTCACGCATGATGCGTGCATCGTTTTCTGCCTGCATCGTGGAATAATATTTCCGCATATCACGGAGCGTGTCCTCCGGCACATCCGGCTGTGTGAGCTCTGTCTTTACGGACACCAGCGGCGTGGATGTTTCAGATGTTCTTAACACCTCCGGCTCTTTTCTTTTCCTCTTTTTCAAAAGCAGGACGGCAAGGACTATGCAAACAACCGTGAGCAAAATGTTTTCCGGCACCGGGTCTTGTACCGACATAATTACCCCACCGAGTGTTGCCACAGCGCACGACATTCCAAAAATGATGCGAACAATCCATAAAACCTTTTTCACTGCTTATCACCTCCCGTTTTCTGCTTTTTTCTTTACTTTTACAAGTTTAATTATATCCAACACAGTGCATTTGTCAAGCAGTAGAGCCTATATGATAATGACTTATTTTTTGGGTAAACTATACTTTTCAGTAGGAGGAGGGATACGCATGACCGCTGATAAAATCAAAGCGTTGCGTGAGGCAAAAGGTTGGACACAGGCAGACCTTGCGCGCAAATTGGGCATCACCAGAAACGGAGTGAACTCTTGGGAACAGGGACTTTCCACACCATCACCGGCTTGTCTGGTGGACTTGGCAACAGTGTTTTCCGTGTCTACGGACTATTTGCTTGGCATTGAGCACTCAGCCATAGTGGATGTGTCCGGCTTGAATGACAAGGATGTTGCCGTGTTGGCAGAGCTTGCAGACCGATTAAGAAACCGCAACCATTGAGAAACGGCTCAGATTTTGGGACCGTTTTTCTTTTTTGCCGTTGACATTATACAACAAAAGTTGTATAATTAGAGCATAACAAAGGAGGTGCTGCTATATGGCCCGTTCAAACTTACAAAACACCCGCTTATCCAGAGAAATGTCACAGTCACAGCTTGCGACCGCCGCCGCTATCAACGGCAGAGTGCTCCAAACCTATGAACAGGGTGGGCGTGACCTTAGCGGTGCAAAGCTGGCTACCCTCTTAAAAATCTGTTTGGCTCTCAACTGCAAACTGGAGGACATCCTCCCAGATGGGGAAACCGCAGAACTGTTAAAGAGATATGCCAAAATGATTGGTTGACACGGAACTTGGCGGGGTGGTTGCACCCCGCTTTTTCTTTTACGAGGAGGACCCCATGAACTATAAAGGCTTTCATCATCTCACCTGGAATGACAGGCTGACCATTGAGAAAATGCTCAAAGTCCATACCGCAAAAGCGAAAATTGCGGAGGCGCTTGGCGTGTCAGTGCGTACCATTTACTATGAAATCAAGCGCGGAATGTGCACGCAACGGAACACAGATTATACTGTTGAGGAGCGTTATTGTGCGGAGGTTGCGGAGCGTGCATATAGGGAGCATCTGAAAGCCAAGGGGCCAGACCTCAAGATTGGAAACAACATAGAACTGTCTAACTTTTTAGAGGAGCAAATCATTGAGCACCACTTTTCTCCCGGTGCTGCGTTGGTGGAGGCAAAAGCCGCCAATAAAGTGGTCAACATCTGTGAAAGCACCCTTTACAACTACATTTACCGTGGGGATGTGTTTCTGGAACTTGCTCCGGAGCACCTGCACGAAAAGGGCAAGCGGCACTATACCGAACAATGCCACAAAAAAGCCGCAAGAGCGCCAAAAGGTGAAAGCATCGAACACCGTCCGGATGAAATCCTCCAGCGCACCACTTTTGGAAATTGGGAAATGGACAGCGTGATGGGCACACAGGGAACCACTAAGGCGTTGCTTGTCCTTACCGAACGGTTGAGCCGGAACGGCATCCTCATCCTCCTGCCGGACCACACAAGCAACAGCGTGGTAAAGGCTTTGGACAAACTGGAGCGCCGATATGGCAAAGACTTCTATGACACATTCAAAAGCATCACCGTGGACAATGGCTGTGAGTTTGCGGACTATGAGGGCCTTGAGCGTTCCTGCCGCCGAAAACAAAAACGCACAAAGCTCTATTACTGTCACCCATACTCACCGCATGAGCGTGGCAGCAATGAAAACATGAACAGAATAATTAGGCGGTTTTTCCCTAAAGGCACAAACTTTGATGAGGTGCAGCTCTGTGAGGTGCGTGTGGCTGAGGAATGGATGAACAACTACCCCCGCAAAATCCTGGGGTGGAAAAGTGCCAACCAGGTCATGCAGGAGTATTTGCAAACTGCATAAAAACCGCAGAGCATTGATGCGGGGAGCCGGAAAGCAATAATTGCATCCGGTTTCGTTTCTGCGCCTTTTTTCTTGAAAACCTCATAAAATCAAAGCCTCTGGATGCGTCCAGAGGCTTTGATGATACCACTCTAAAAAATTTTACAACTATTTTTGCAATTTATTCTTGACATTTTGGGCAGAAAACAGCGAGGGAAATACCGCTT